>MDTE01020005.1_pt1 | contig 12439 bp, 16 predicted proteins | sample 811231 | NCBI WGS metagenome assembly MDTE01 (sample SAMN05326651, study PRJNA326480) | marine metagenome | isolation source: seawater | place: Indian Ocean: Red Sea | collected 2010
CTTAGAATTTATGAGAGTATTTATATTAAAATTTGATTCATGAGTTATTAGATATTTTTTTAATTTTTGTACGTAATTCAGTTGTGATTTTTCTTGATATGTTTTCTACTTCTTTTTGATTTTGTGCTTCAACTAATACACGTAAAACAGGTTCAGTCCCACTTGGACGGACGTAAACTCTGTAATCATCTTTTTTAATAGTTGAGAAATTTTCTATAGTTTCATTTATAAAGTCCCTATCTGAATTATTTATATTTTTAAAGTCAAAATTTAGAAAAATATTAGTAAGTTTTTGAGGATATGGTAAAAAGCTGCTATTGAGCCAAGATTTTAAACTAATATTTTTTTTCTTACAGTATTTTGAAATTTGAAGTGCTGTTAAAATTCCATCTCCACAAAAGTTGTTCATTTTTGAGAGTATATGACCTGATTGTTCTCCGCCTAACAAGGCCTTTTTTTTCTTTATTGCTTCAAATATGAACTTATCTCCAACTTCAGTTCTATGTAAAATTCCTCCAATATTATTCCATGTTTTTTCAAAACCTAAATTAGCCATTTTTGTAGAAATAATTGTATTGTTCGTGAGTAATTTTTCCTCCATAAGTTCTCTTCCCCATAGAAAGAGTATATGATCTCCATCAAGAATATTGCCTTTTGAATCAACCCCAATCACTCTATCGGCATCACCATCGAAGCTAAATCCCATATCAGCATCATTCTCTTTTATGGCTTTAATTAGTGGATCTAAACATGTAGAACCGCAATTTAAGTTAATTTTTAAACCATCTTTTTCATTGTTGATGACTCTAACATTAGCTCCTAAGCTCTTAAAAACACTTTCCGCGCAAATTGTTGCTGATCCATAACAAGTATCTAAAATTATTTTCATTCCTTTAAAATTTTCATTTCCCATAGCTTCTATAAGTCCCTGGTTATAGATATTTAGAAGGTCTTTATTTTCGCTTACAAATTTATGCTTATTATTAAAAAACTTATTATTATTTGTTTCTTTAATAATTAGTTCTATTCGATTTTCAAAATCTTTTTTGATTTTCTCTCCATTATTATCGAAAATCTTGATGCCATTAAATTCAGGAGGATTGTGGCTGGCAGTAATCATAATTCCACAACCAAATTTTTCTTTTTTTATTAAAAAAGGGATAGCTGGGGTAGGACAAATGCCTAAATATACAAATTCTTTTCCTGCATCTAAAATACCACTTGATAAGGCTTCAAAAAGAATTTCTCCACTTATTCTTGTATCTCTTCCTATTAGTATCGGACTATTGGTTTCTATAATAAATCCCAAAGCGTATCCAACTTTGTATGCTAGAGAATATGTTATTTCTTTATTGAATCTGCCCCTAATTCCATCTGTACCAAATATAGATCGCATATTGTATTGTCGATAAAAAAATGAAGTATTAGTTTATTGAATCTTTTACTCATACTATCAGTTGAATAAAATTAAAAGGATTAATTGCCTCTTTATTTATTTTATTTATATAAAATATAAAAAATTCAATATTAGATAATGGAATCTGGAAGTAAGGAATCTTTTTTAAATCTCCCCCAGAAGTCTTTAATAATAATATTTTTTATTTTAATTATTTGCTCGTTACTAGCATTTAAAAATCTAGTTTTTCAACCTATCATTCTTCTTAAGAAATTTGGTGAATCATCTATAGATCCTCAAATAGCTTTTACAAACAATAAACCTACTTTTCTTGAATTTTATGCAGAGTGGTGTGAAATTTGTAAGGAAATGGCGCCAAAGGTTGCTGATATAAAAGATGAATACGAAAAAGATATCAATTTTGTTTTTTTAAATGTAGATAATCCAAAATGGGAGCAATACATCAGGGATTTTAATGTTAATGGAATACCACAATTAAATCTTTTTGATAATGAAGCTAATTTAAAAGTTACCTTAATTGGTAAACAGCAAGAAAATACTATAAAAGATTCTCTTGATAATTTACATTATGACTTTCAAAGGGATTCTCAAATTTTAAATTCAGATTTTTCAATAATCAAAGAAAATAACAATTATCAGCCTTCTCCAAGAAGTCATAGCTAATTTTATTTCCAATTAAGTGCTTCAGATACAGATGGAAAATATGTGATAAATACTTTTTTACACTCTTCAGCTATTTCCATATGCTCTTTTTGAGTACCTTCTTTAGATCTTAATTGTATATAGTGAATCCAAGATCTACAAGATCCCGTCATATAAATTCTTGTTGGGGTAGCTAATGGCATAATAAATCTAGCGCATTCCTTTGCTACTCCAGCGTTCAGCATTTCTTCATATAAATTTTTTGCCTCTTTAAAATGCTTTGCAATTTTTACTGAAAAAATGCTTTTAAGTTCATCTGGTATGTCATCAATACTATTTTGGCGGTTCTTTTTATCTTGTCTTCTTAACTCTGGAATAGGAATATCATTCCCTAATAGATTAGTTTCTGCATATCTTTGTGAGAATTCTTGAAAAGTAAATGATCTATGTCTAAGAATTTGAGCAGCGATTCCTCTATTTGTCTCAATTTTTAAAGTCATGCATGATTGCTCAAAAACGGACCAGTGTTCATGTTGAATACAATACCTTAATAAACCAGCAAATTTTTCATTAGCTTGATTAGAGGGATTAGAAACTCTGGCTATATGAGCCATGGTTTTTTCCGCATCTGGAGTTAAAGATATTAGCTCGACTTTACTCATTTTAAATTTTAGCTAACGTAACTTGTTCTGGTTGATTTTGATATTTACCCTTTCTATCATCATAAGTTGTAGAGCAGGGATCACCCTCAAAAAATAATAATTGACAAATACCTTCGTTTGCATAAATCCTGCAATCTGCACCTGAACTGTTGCTGAATTCTAATGTAAGATGCCCTTCCCATCCTGCCTCTGCTGGGGTTGTATTCACTATTATTCCTAAACGGGCATAAGTACTTTTACCAATACAAATAACAGTAATATTTTCTGGCACTTTCATTTTTTCTAAAGCAACACCCAAGCCGTAAGAATGAGCAGGTAAAATAAAATACTCACCATCTTTGTCTTTATGAAGAATGGTTTTTTCTAAATTATTAGGATTGAACTTCTTTGGATTCATTACAGTCCCTGGGACATGTTTAAATATTAAAAACTCTTTAGAAGATAGCCTTAAATCATAGCCATATGATGAACATCCATAACTTAAGACTGCGTTTTTTTTCTGGTTAGGGTCCAGATGCCTGACCAAATTTGATTGGAAAGGGATTATCATTCCCTCCGATGCTTTTTGGTTTATCCAGAGATCATTTTTTAGCATAATTTTTTATGAGCGAAGTTCTGTAATTTGATCAGCCATTAATAAAAAATTTTTTGGAATGGATGTCCCTGTAAGGATTACATCTCCCGATATAAAACGGTTTTCAAGTGTTGAAATCAAATCATCTTTAGTAATAATTTTCATTTCTAAAGCTAGAAAAATTTCATCTAGGATAATTTGGTCATATTCTCCAGATAGTAATTCTTTTTTGCAAAAATTCCATAATTCATTTATGGAGTTATTAATAGTTTTTGCAAGTTCTTTATCATTATTTATATTTTCTGGTTCGTATTGATCATAAGAATATGATGATCTTATCCAAGTTAGATTCCCACAAAGCTTTTGGGCATTGACAATTCCTTGTTTTACTCCTCCCTTCATTAATTGTACTAAAAGTACTTTTCTTCCTAAAGCAGCATTTCTTAATGAATCTCTGATAATAGATGAATAGCTTCCTCTGTAAGAAGATTGATAAATCTGTATTTGACCGTTCTGATTTGTTCTTTTTAAATTAGATTTATTATTGTTTTGATTTATATTTACAACTTGATCATTACTTGTTGAATAACTTTTTAATGAACTTGCTGTCATTATTTGGATTAGCGTTGTCTACATTAAGTATAATTAGAATTTGAGTACACTGCATGTAGTGTAATTTTACTTAAAATAGATCTTTTGAAAAAGATTTTTTTAAAAATAAAACTTTTAAAAAAAGATCAGAATCGTAAACTGTTACAGTTGATACAAGATATTTTTATTTGTCTCCTTAAATTTTTAATATTAAAGAGATTTATGTTACCTGCTTCTAGAGGATTCAGCCGTTTATCTACGCAACCATCGGGACAAAATACAACTAATAGTGTTGGTGAACGTTTCCCAATTAATAGAACTTTAATGGAAGTTATTAAAGGCCTTGAAGGTGCAAGTACAGAAATGGTAGAGAGATCGAAAACAATTTTTTTCCCTGGAGATCCTGCTGAAAGAGTTTATTTAATAAGAAGAGGAGCTGTTAGATTATCAAGAGTTTACGAATCAGGAGAAGAAATTACTGTTGCGTTATTAAGGGAAAATAGTCTTTTTGGAGTTTTATCTCTTTTGACAGGACATAGATCTGATCGTTTTTATCATTCAATAGCTTTTACAAGAGTTGAGATGATTACTGCTCCAGCTAATTCTGTTTTGAGAGCAATTGAAGCAGATGCATCAGTCGGTCTTCTATTATTGCAAGGCCTTTCAAGTAGGATTCTACAAACAGAAACAATGATAGAAACCCTTACTCATAGAGACATGTCATCTCGCTTAGTAAGTTTTTTAATGGTTTTGTGTCGAGATTTTGGAGTAGCAAGTGAAAAGGGAATCACTATAGATTTAAGACTTTCCCATCAAGCCATAGCGGAGGCAATAGGTTCCACGAGAGTTACAATTACAAGATTATTAGGAGATTTGAAGGATTCAGGATTGCTTACTATTGAAAGAAAAAAAATTACAATTTTTGATCCAATAGCACTTGCAAAAAGATTTAATTGATTCTTAATCAATTAATTATCTATTATGTAAATATTAAATAAATATAGATGTTGTGTCTGGTTGGCTTTTCATTATTTTTTTATTATTGCTTGGAGGTTTAATTTCAACATTAGGAGATTTATTAGGTTCCAAGATTGGTAAGGCAAGATTTAGTATTTTAAAGTTAAGACCAAAAAAAACGGCGATTCTGATCACAATTTTGACTGGCAGCTTGATAAGTGCTTCATCATTGTTTCTAATGATATTAGTTAATAGACAGTTAAGGGTAGGGCTTTTTAAGTTAGGCGATTTACAGAAAAAACTTCAACAAAGTAAACAAGTATTGGTACCATTAGAAAAAGAAAGGGCAACATTAGAAAATAAAATAAAATTAAAAGAGCGCGAATTTAAGCAACTAGAAAAGAATATAATCGCATTAAGAAGTGGAAAATTTGTCATCAGAAGTGGTCAATCTTTAGTTATTGCAGAGATTTCTTCTGATAACCTAGAAGATATTGAATCTCAAATAGAAAAAATTATTCTCAACGCCAATAAATATACTTACAAGATAGTCCAACCAAAAAATAAAGAGGTCAGAAATTTATTGCGGTTAAGAAAAAATCATATTGATGAGATACAAAATACAATTTTTAAGGGTGGTAATTGGGTAATTAATATAAAATCGGTTAGGAATGTGTTAAGTGGGGAAAATTACATTTATGCTTTCCCTGAGCTCACAGAAAATAAAGTAATAGTTAGAAAAGGTGAAAAAATTACGAAAATTGATTTCAAAAAAGATAACTATAATAAAAAAGATTTTGGTGATAAGGTGAATTTTTTACTTTCATCCAGTTTGGCTGAAGTTAAGAGACGAGGTTCACTTACCAATGAAATCAAATTACGAAGCGATTCGGTAAAAGAATTAAGAGACTTCTTAAATAAGAATGATAAAATTAACTTTGAATTAGAAGCGATTTCTTTGCGCAATAGTAAGACTATTCAACCGGTAATTGTTGAATTAAAGATAAATTCTCCAATATCTTAAATGTCTAGAGTTATAGGTATCGACCCTGGAATATCGAAATGCGGAGTAATAGTAGCTGATATAAGCGAGAAAATGGTTTATGAAGCATTAGTTATCAAAAGCCATTTACTCTTAAAATACCTTAAAGATAAATTTCAAAACGAAAACAATCTTCAATTTATCATCGGTAATGGAACTAGTAGTAAAAATTATATAAATGATTTGAATCAGTTAGTCCCTAATGTAATTATTGCGGAAGAAAAAAATTCAAGTTACAGAGCAAAGCAAAGATATTTTGAAATTTTCCCTGTATTGGGAATTAAATGTTTTTTACCAAGAGAAATATTTATTTTGAATAAAAATTTAGATGCAATAGCAGCATTAATTATTATGGAGGATTATTTCCAAGTTAAGTTTAATTTTAGTAAAAAAATTAAAACTAAAACTTGGCTGAAATAGTAAATTTATATTCATTTCCAGCTTCGAGCTCATAATCTTTTTTTAAAAGGAATCTCAATAATGCGTCTTCAATTAATGCTCTTCCTAAAGGTGGCTTTACAAAGAGTATTCCTTCGCCAAATGACCATGTGAATTGCCACTTAAAATCGCTTGCTTTAACAATTCCTTTTAATTCTTTTTTAATGAAACAGTACTCTTTTACACTTACATGTGCTGTTGTTTCAGGTTTAGTGTTCATATATTAATTCTTTTCAATATGGAAAGAATTTAGTTCACTCATTATATATTCTTCATCTTTAGTATCTAATTCTTCGAGCGATTTAATTAATTGAAGGTAAACTTTTTCTAAAGTTACATTTTCTTTTGAAGATATATTCCCTAAGACATGAGAAACAGTATTGAAGTTTTTGGGTTTTTCGTTTATGGGTGGAAAACCTATACCAATTTTTATCCTATTGAAATTCTCTGTCTGTAATTTATTTATGATATCTTTTATGCCATTATGCCCGCCAGAACTTCCTTTTTTTCTAAATCTAATCTTACCCAGAGGTAGGTCTATATCATCCACTATTATAAAAAGTCTATCCAGTTTAAATTTATACCAATCTACTATTGCCCTAACAGCATCTCCACTATTATTCATGTAAGTGTTGGGCATAAATAATCTATAAATACAATCATTTATTTTGAATTCTGCATAACGACTTTTCAGCTTATTTTTTAAAGAAAATTGTGCATCATATTTTTTTGAAAAATTTTCTAATAGTAGAAATCCAATATTATGACGATTTTTAGTATATTCTTTCCCAGGATTACCCAAACCAATTATAAATATCTCATTACTATTCATAATTTAAATTTTTCTTGAAATTTTATAAATTATAAATATAGAAAGTTTATAAAAGGCCACCAATGTGTACGAAAACACAAAATGTAGAAAGTTTCTTACCTATTTCATTAATAAATTCTTACTTATTTAAAATTACATTAAGTATAAATCTTATCAATTTATAAATAATTTAATGTATTTAGTTGCCATTCCAATCAACTGAGAAGCCTTGTAGGAGTAATGATTGATTATAAATTTGTAAAAGAATAACAAGGAAAACTAATAAAAGTAAACCTATGACAGTCATAATAGGAACAGCCCCCCATCCAGGAACTACTTTTCCTTGTCCTGAGTTCCCAATAGCTTTTAGAAGAGTACCTAATGCAGTTTTTTGGCCCATAGTAATTTCTCTAAATCGAATATATTTGGTTATTGTATAAGAACTCATACATAATTTGTTAACAATCTTACTAAAATTGATGCAAACTTTATCATCCGCCCCAGATCCAGCTGTTTCTGTATCCGTTACAATTCTTGCTCTACTGTTAGCTTTAACAGGTTTTGGACTATGGACAGCTTTTGGCCCTAAGGCTGCAGAGCTTACTGACCCTTGGGATGATCATGATGATTAACAACACTTTATTTGGGCTTAATTAGCTTAGTAAAGTATTTCAAAATTTACCAAAAATACAAAAAGTAAACCTTTTTTCATAAATTAAATATAAATTTAATAGGATGTAATTCTGACAGCACACGTAAATTCTATGCTTGCACTTAAAATTTCTGTTTACACTATTGTATTCTTCTTTGTTGGAATATTTCTATTTGGATTTCTAGCGAGTGATCCAACAAGAACTCCTAATAGAAAAGATCTAGAAAGCCCTCAAGATTAATCTCTATAATTAGTCTGTTCATCAATTTGAATATAAATAATCTTATAAAAGTTATATACCTTGTTTCGGCGTTATTTAACTTATCCCAACCAGGGAAAGCCTCTCAATCTTTTGATATCGAGAATAAGAAAAATTCCTCTATCAATAATTTTCTAACTAAGAAAGTTGTTTCTGAGAAAAAAAAACTATCAGAACAAAATTCACTCAAGAATTTTAGAAAAGATTCTATAACAAATTCAAAAAGTAATAATTTTAAAACTTTCAGAAAAAATTCTCAAACATTTTTAGCAATTTTAAGTAATAGGAAAAGAGAGCTAAATATTCAATCTAAAATTCAATCTGAAGAAAATAATATTTTAAATGCAAAGGGTAATGTAGTTGTTTCTTATAAAGGTAATATTCTGAAAGCAGATAGTCTTATTTACGATAAAAGGGAGAAAACTATATTTGCAAAGGGAAATGTTTCTTTGAATATTGGGGACCAACTATTTACGATGAAGAGCTTAAAATATAATTTCAATAATAAAAAAGGGTATTTATTAGATGTAAAAGGGTTAATTAAAACAGATAATCTTATTGATGATTTATTTTATAATTTTGAAAATTCTGATGTTAAAAAAAATAAAATTTTAAATGAAATCAAAAAAGATAAAGTCAAATATACTGCAGAAAAAGTTGGAAATTGGATATTTTTTACAGATAAAATCCAAGTCAATGAAAATAAATGGAAAAGTGTAAAAGCTATATTTACTAATGATTTGCTTGAATTAAAGCAAGTTAAGATTGAGGTCAATTCACTTGAAGCTATTGCAAGCAAACAAGAATTAAGATTTAAATCCGCTGTAAACTTTTTGATTTTAGATGAAAAATTTCATATCCCCTTTTGGTTCGGAAATAGAACTTTAACTAAAGAAATAAGTTATGCAAATAGATGGAACGTTGGATTTGAAAATATTGATAGAGATGGATTTTATATTGGCAGACAACTTAGTTCTATAAATTTACCTCATGATTTTACTCTTGATTTAGAACCACAATTTTTAATTCAACGATCACTGAAAGGAAATACAAAAAGTTTTGTGAATAAGGGAGATTCAATAACTGGAGATAAGGTACAAAGAGATGCATCATTGAAAGATTATTTTGCTCTCAATTCTCAAGTTAAAGGGGAAATTGACAATTGGAATTTAGAAATAGATAAGCAAATTAATTCTTTTGACCCTGAAAAATTTTCAAATGCTATTAGATTTTATACCAATTTAAGTAGAGACATTACTTTTTTAGATTCAAAATGGAATAAAAGTTTCTACGGTATTTATAGAAATAGCATTTGGAATGGTTCCATAGGTGAAACTGAAATTTATGGAGGATATGGTTCAAAATTAGAAAAACAAAATTCTTGGGTTGTTAATGGAATTAATAAAAATGAGGTTTTTTCTTTAGGGTTGGGAAATTTCAAAGGAGAAGCCTTAAATAGTAAAAATTTGGTAAGTACCATAAAAGGTAATTTCTTTTATACGTTAGATCAAAAATTCCCAATTACTGTTGATGAACGTACAGATACTTTTGTTGATAGTTCATATAAGTATATTTCTCAGCCAATCAAGAAAGGAATTAGCCTCAATACCAGAACGGAATTACACTATTCTAGTTATGGTAGTGGGGATTCTCAACAGTACATAGGAATAGGTGCAGGCCCAGAATTTGTTTTTGGCGATTTCAAAAGAAAATCTTTTGACTATACTAGAATTCGTTTATTACCTTTTTTAAAAATAAAAAGTGGTGATAGTTTGTTTAAGTTTGATCAAATTTCCGATAAGTTCACTTTAGATATTGACTTTGACCAACAGTTGTTTGGACCGCTTATTCTAAAAAATTCTGCAACTCTCAAAGTATCCCGATCAAAAGATTATGCTGATTTCATAAATTCTAAAATCTCATTAAATTGGAAAAAAAGATCCTATGAATTAGGAATATTTTATCAACCTCACAATGAAGCAGGAGGTATTAATTTTTCTTTATTTGGCTTTGAATAGATTTTAGAAACTAGAATTAAATTGCACATAAGGTAAATCATTTAATTTTTTTTCAATTAAATCTTCATTATCAATTAATTTTGATGTCGTATCCCATTCGCCTGATAAAAACATTTTTCTTGAAGTTTCTTTTATTTCAAGATTAAAATTCAAATCTTTTGATGATGCAACTGATCTAAAAAGATCAATCCCAAAAAACAGAGATTTATTATCTATATATTGCTGGATAATTTTTATTGAAGTCTTAGAAAGCGTAAAACACGGAATGCCAATGGCAATACAATTGCTATAAAATATGTCTGCGAATCCTTCACCAATAATTGCTTTAATTCCCCATCTTATTAATGCTTGGGGGGCATGTTCTCTACTTGATCCACATCCAAAATTGCTATTCACAATTAGTATTGAAGCTCCTTTATTTGCCTCTAAATCGAAGGGATGATTTCCTTGAAGAGCTTTGCGATCGTCCTCAAAAACAAAATTTCCCAAGGAAGCAAAATCAATACATTTTAAAAAACGAGCGGGTATTATCCTATCAGTATCAATATCATCTCCCAATAATGAGATACATCTACCATTTATTTGAGAAATTGGTCCTTCGGGGGGGGTGAATTTACCGTTCATTTGTTATTAAAATCCCTAACATCGCTTACTTTCCCATTTATAGCAGCGGCAGCTACCATCGCAGGACTCATTAAGAGTGTTCTACCGCTTGGAGATCCTTGCCTACCTTTGAAATTTCTATTGCTAGAACTTGCACATACTTGATTACCTATTAATTTGTCAGAATTCATTGCTAAACACATTGAGCAGCCTGGCTCTCTCCACTGAAAACCTGCATTTAAAAAAACCTTATCAAGACCTTCTTCTTTTGCTTCTTTTGCAACTTTCTCTGATCCTGGAACCACAAATGCTTTTACATTTTTTGATATTTTATGATTTTCTAAAACTTTAGCTGCAACTCTAAGGTCGCTGATTCTTCCATTTGTACAACTTCCTATAAAACAGACATCCACAGGGGTATCTTTTATTGATTGTCCAGGTTTGAAACCCATATATTTATAAGCTTCACTAGCAACAAACTGATCGTTTGGAGCTATTTCTTCTAACGAAGGTATATTTTGGTTAATTCCTATACTTTGACCAGGAGTAATTCCCCATGTAACTGTTGGTTCTACTTTAGAAGCATCTATTTTTACAACATCATCATAAATGGAATTCTCATTGCTTTGCAATGATTCCCACCACTTGATAGCTTTATCCCAATTTTCTTTTTCAGGGGAACATAATTTATTTTTAATATAACTAAAGGTTTTTTTATCAGGATTGATATAACCACATCTTGCTCCTCCTTCAATGGACATATTGCATATAGTCATTCTCTCTTCCATTGATAATGCACTTATAGCTGGGCCCGCAAATTCATAGGCAAAACCTACTCCAGCTTTTACACCTAGATGATTAATTATATGTAGGACTAGATCTTTAGCATAAATTCCATTGGGCAATTTATTTTCACACCAAATTTGCCTAACTTTGAGTTTATTCATAGCAATCGTTTGACTAGCAAGGACATCTCTTACTTGACTGGTCCCAATACCAAAAGCTATTGATCCAAAAGCTCCATGTGTTGATGTATGAGAATCTCCGCAAGCTATAGTCATACCTGGCTGTGTTAGTCCAAGTTCTGGTGCAATTACATGTACAATTCCTTGTTTGCCACTACCAATATTAAGAAATTTAATTTTGTGTTTCAAACAGTTCTTTTCTAAAGTATTAATCATTTGTTCTGCCAGATTATCTTTAAAAGGCCTGCTTTGATTATCTGTTGGTACAATATGATCTACTGTTGCCACAGTTCTATTTGGAAATTTAACTTTTAAATTTTTATCTTTTAAAGCTTCGAATGCTTGTGGGCTAGTAACTTCGTGAATAAGGTGAAGACCTATAAAGATTTGATCTAAGCCGCCAGGAAGATTTGCAACTTTGTGTAATTCCCAGACTTTATCAAATAAGGTGTCTTGACTCAATGTGAATAAAAGTTACTTACTATTAGATAATAGAATTAATCTAAGACTGTTTAAACACACATTTACACTTAGTCTTTGAATTTCAACTCTATTTCTTGTTGGGCTAAATACTTTTTTGATATTTTTTATGTAATAATTTGGTCCGGCAATTGAAATATATACTAGTCCAACAGGTTTTTCTTGAGTTCCTCCATTGGGACCAGCAATTCCACTGATAGCAATTGCCCAGTCTGCTCCTAATCTATTTTTGACATTAATCGCCATAGCCTCACAAACTTCTTTAGAAACAGCTCCATATCTAATAAGCTTGTCTTCCGAAACATTTAATAATGAATTTTTTAGCTCA
>MDTE01180565.1_pt1 | contig 12439 bp, 11 predicted proteins | sample 811231 | NCBI WGS metagenome assembly MDTE01 (sample SAMN05326651, study PRJNA326480) | marine metagenome | isolation source: seawater | place: Indian Ocean: Red Sea | collected 2010
AATCTTTGATTAGTTTCAATTGTGTATGTTAAACTTGATATTGAGCCGTAAAAAAGTACTACAAGATAAAAAATAAGAAATACACTGGTAAGAGAGTCAAGGAGTGCTTTTGTTTTATCTTTTAATTTACTATAAATGAGATCCATTCTCACATGATCATCAGTTAACATAGAGTAACCCCCTCCTAATAAATAATATCCAGTCATTACAAATTGAGCCATTTCAATTATCCAAAGAAGTGGAAAATTTATTATATTTCTTGTAACAAAGGATAAGATAAGAATGCCCATCATTACAAAAACTAAATACATAGTTATTCTTCCAGTTTTCTTACAAATCCAGTCCACAACAGAAACATAATACTTAATTAAAGGGTGCATATTACTCCTAGAAAAAAAAGAGAATAATAGATTTATATAGGTAAATCAATTATAGAAAGTTAAATATTAAAACTATTAATAACAGGTAAAAATGAAATCATATCAACACTATATAAATGGAAAATGGTTAGACAGTGGCTCTAAAGAAACTTTAGAGGTAGAGGATCCTTCAAATACAAATATAATTGGTGAGATTGCGCTAGCTAAAAAAGAAGAAGTTGAATTAGCTGTGCATTCAGCAAAAAAAGCTTTTGAAAAAAGAATACTTGTTGATATGCCTTTGATTGAACGTTCAAGACTTATGAAAAAAATAGCTCAAGAAATGAGAAAAGTAGCAAAAGAAGGCGGAAATCTCATGTCACATGAAAATGGAAAAACTTTAGCAGGAGCAACAAAAGAATTTGAAGACGTTGCTGAAATGTTTGAATATTATTCAGGATTAACTGATAAGTTAGAAGGCAGAACAATTCCAGTTAGTAATGGTATTTTTGATTATACAGTTTTAGAACCTTATGGTGTATCAGCGCACATCGTTCCTTGGAATTTTCCAATTTCTATGATTGGTCGCTCCTTATCTTGTGCGATAGCTACAGGTAATACTAGCGTTATAAAAACAGCTGAACTCACACCTCTATCTGCTGCTTATTTTTTTGCAAAAGCAATTCAAGATGCCGAAGTGCCTCCAGGATTAATTAATATTATTTGCGGATTAGGAGAAGAAGCAGGAGCTCAATTAGTTGCTCATCCTGATGTTAATCATATTGTTTTTACAGGATCAGTTGCTACTGGTAAAAAAATACTTCATGCAGCAGCTGAAAAAGCTATACCAGCAATTGTTGAATTAGGTGGAAAATCTGCAGGCATAGTTTTCCCAGATGCAAATTTAGATAAGGTCGTTCAAAGTGCTAAATATGGAATTTTTTCAAATGCTGGTCAAATATGCACAGCAATGTCAAGATTAGTTGTTCACAAATCAATTAAAGATGAAATTATTGAAAAATTATCTGATTTTACAAAAACTTTAAAGATAGGTGCAGGTTATGAAGAAGGAGTAGACTTTACTCCTATTATTTCCGAAAAACAATTAGAGAAGGTAGAAGGTTTTGCTAGATCAGGAATTCAAGCTGGAGCTGAAGTTATTGTAGGAGGCAAAAGAATTGATCGTGAAGGTTATTTTATGGAGCCTACAATTTTGAACAACGTAACTCAAGATATGACTGTTGCAAGAGAAGAAATTTTTGGACCTGTACTTTCAATTTTAGAATATGAAGATGCTGAAGAAGCTGTAGAAATAGCTAATGATACTGATTATGGTTTAGCTGCTGGATGTTTTACTGAGGATTTGAATAAAGCAACTTGGACATCAAACAAACTTGAAGCAGGACAAATATATGTAAACAAGTGGTTTGCAGGAGGAGTATCTTCAACGCCTTTTGGAGGTTACAAGCAATCTGGATACAGCAGAGAAAAAGGTCAACAGGCTCTTAATTCTTATCTACAAATAAAAAATGTTGGAATTAGTTTAGACTAATTTCTAATTAAATCTTTCCGGTTTGAAAGGATCTATATTAAGATTTGGAATCTTATCATTGCTTATTAGACTTGTAATTATTCTTCCAGTAATAGCTGCTAAAGTCCATCCAATGTGTTGATGACCAAAAGAATATAAAATATTTTTATTTTTAAAAGATCTTCCAATAACAGGCATAGAATCTGGTAAAGTTGGTCTTCTTCCCATCCAAGTTGATTTTACAACACCTAATTGAGGTAGTATTTTTCTTGCTTACTTTTCAATCATTTTCAAACGTTTTTTATTTGGAGCTTTTGTTAATCCTGCTATTTCTACAGTGCCAGCTGCCCGAATGCCTTCATCTACTTGTACTAAGTAAAAGCCTGATTTGGACCAACCTATTGGTCTATTAATTAATTTTTTTTTATAATCGAATAAAACGTGATACCCTCTCTCTGTATCAAGGGGAAAATTATCACCTAACATTTTAGCAATTAAATTTGACCAAGCTCCTGCACTTATTACAACTTCATCAAAGTTCATAGTTTTCTGATCTAGAAAAATTTTTACTGAATCATTTTCTTGAATTAAGTTTTTAACATTTTCATTTATAAATTTTCCTCCACCTTGTAAAAAAGTATCAAATATTTTCTTACTTATAGCTAAAGGATTTGTAGTATGTCTTGAACCAACAAAAAGCTGACCAGCATAGTACACTGGAGACAAATTAGGTTCTAAATCATGTACTTCATTTTTGGTTAATTCTCTAACTTCAATATTATTTTTTTTTCTTAAAAGGGATGTAAATTTAGATTCTTTATAAGCTTTTTCAGATTCATAAATATATATATTTTCTTCATCTTGTATATATTCAGAAACATCTACTTCATTAAATATATTATCATAAGACATTCGAGAGTGACGTAATAAACTTGATAAAGATGAAGAAATTTCTTCAACTTTTTCTTTACGACAGTTCATTAAAAATTTGAATATCCAAGGAAAATTTTTCATTACATACAAAAAATCAATAGCTAAAGGACCTTCTGAAGAAAATAGCATTGAAGGAATCTGCTTAAATAGTGAGGGTGAATTAACAGGTACATTAGCATAATCAGCAAAAGTGCAAGCATGTCCATAACTGGTCATTGATCCTGGAGCTTCTTTATCAAAAACTGTTACATCAAATCCAGATTTCTGTAGGAAAAAAGCATTGCATATGCCGACAATTCCTGCACCAACTACAGCAATACGTTTCACCTTTATTTATCGAGAAGAAATACCGCGCATTTTTTCAGAACGACGGCGCAACAACTCAACTGTAGTAAGTAAAAATATTGATAGAACTACTAAGCATGTTGCCATACATAAAATAACAGGACTAATTTCTTGTCTGATACCTGCCCACATTTGTTTAGGTATTGTTAATTCGTCTAAACTAGCCATAAACATAACTATAACTACCTCATCAAAAGAAGTTATAAAGGCAAATAATGCTCCAGAAATAACTCCGGGTAAAATTAAAGGCATTATTACTTTGAAAAAAGTTCTCATAGGTCTTGCGCCTAAACTTTGAGAAGCTTTAATCATGTTTGTATCGAAACCAATCAGAGTTGCAGTTACAGTTATTACAACAAATGGAGTTGATAGAGCTATATGTGCTAAAATTATACCTGTAAAAGTATAAACTAAATTGATTTTAGCATAAAAGAAGAACATGCCTGCTGCTGTAATAATCAAAGGAACTATCATTGGTGAAATTAATATAGACATTATCAAAGCCTTAAAGGGCATATGTGGTCTACTTAAACCTAGAGCAGCTAATGTACCTAATGCTGTTGCAAAAAAAGTTTAAACAAATCCAATAAAAAAACTATTCACTGTTCCTATCATCCATTTGTTACTACATGGAGTTGTTAAATTTTTATCAGTACATATTCCAACCATATATCTATACCACCTTAAAGACCATGCTTCTGGATCAGGTGGCCACGTCATCATGCCTTCAGTAAAAACCATAAAAGGGGATTGACTAAATGATATAGGAACAATTGCAATTAATGGAGCAATTAAAAAAAAGAAGACAACAAAACAAAACAAAAGATATAAATAATAATATGTTCTTTGAATGGGTGTTGCGTAACTCGGTAATGCCATAAAATTATCCTAACTTAATATTATCTATTCCAACAATCTTATTATAAAGCCAATATAAAACTAGCATTACAGCAAGTAATATAGATCCAATTGCAGCACACAAACCCCAGTTTAACGTGGTTTTTAAATGATATGCAATCCAATGACCTATTAATTGTCCATCTTTTCCTCCAACCAACTCAGGTGTTATAAAGTATCCTATTGCTAAAACAAATACTAACAAACCGCCAGCACTCATGCCAGGAACTGTTTGAGGTAAATAAACTCGAATAAAAGCACGTGCAGGCTTAGCTCCTAAATTCTGAGCTGCACGCATATGACTTTTTGGAATAACTTTCATAACACTATACAAGGGCAATATCATAAAAGGTAAAAGAATTTGTGTCATTGCAATAATTGTTCCGGTCATATTATAGACCATCTGTATACGTTGATCATCGTTTATTATTCCTAACCAAACGAGTACACCATTAATAACTCCCTTTTGTTGTAACATAACAATCCATGCAGTTGTTCTAACTAATAATGAAGTCCAAAATGGTAATAAAACAAAAATCATTAATAAGTTACTATATTTTAGAGGAAGATTTGCTAATAAATGCGCTACTGGGAAACCTAGAACTAAACAAAAGAAAGTAACATATACACTAACTTTTAAAGTTCTAATCCAAGTTTTAATATACATCCTTCTTTTTTCATCTTGCATAACAACATTTCCATCAATGTCATAAGTTCTATCTAGAGCATTCCAATAATAAATTGCTGTTCGTTCATTAAGCATTTGCGACATAGATACCCAAAAGGTTGGGTCGCCCCATCCTTTGTGAATTTCTATCAATGTATCCTTATAAGAAGTTGGTAATTCGCCTGACTTAACTATCTTCTTAATTTTTCTTTTTGTTTTTTTTATTAAACTTTTCCACCCTGATTTTGAATAGTTCATTCTAGTTAAAGCTTTGCCTATTGCTATTCCTTCACCCTCTGCAAGTTCAAAAAAAATAGCTTTATATACTTCCTCGGGCGGTAAATCTTTCCTATCCCATTTTTCATATTCTTCAAAAGTTTTAGGAAATACAGTATTAATATGTGAATCATCAACGCTTCTTACCAACATATCTCCAATTGGAATTACAAAGGTAACAATAATAAATAGCAGAAGTGGAAAGACTAAAAGAAAAGCTCTGATTTTATTTTTTCTTTCAGCTTTTTTTAAGCTAACTTTAAGAGGAATTCCATCTGTAGTTAAAATTTGATCAGTAGCAGAAATAATAACCTCCAATAAAAAAGGGCGAGATAAACTCGCCCTAAATTTAAATTAAATTTACTGTATTTTCAAGCTTAGTTACCCATCCAAGCTGCATAACGCTCATCAATTTCTGCGCCGTTATCAGCCCACCATTCAGGATCTCCCATTACTGAGATTTTTAATCTTTCAGGTGTGTTAGGCATATGTGGCATAACATTAATTCCAGTATGGAACCAAGGCTCACCAGCTTGAATAATATCAATACCTGATGCTCTCATTGGACCATAAGTTATGTATTTTGCTTGTTCTGCTTGAGAAGCAGGTGAAGTTGAATGAATCAAGAAATCAATTGCGTTTTCTCTATCAGGAGCTCCAGTCATTAAGCATAGATATTCTTGCTCAATTAATTGTCCTTCCCAAATATATTCGAAATTTTCACCTTCACTTAAAACAGCAGCTCCAACACGTCCATTGTACGCAATAGACATTACAACTTCTCCACTTTTTACTAATTCAAGTGGTTTAGCTCCAGCTGACCAGTGAACAATATCATCTTTAATTTTGTCCATAACTCCAAAAGCTCTATCAACAGCCCCTGTTTGATCTTTAAGAACTGTGTAAACAGCTGAAGGTTTAACTCCATCAGCAACTAAAGCCATTTGGATGAATCCATTTGCCCAAGTATGAACACCTCTTTTGCCAGGAAATTTTTCTGTATCAAAAAAGTCTGCTATTTTTGAAGGCTTTGCTCCTGAAAAAGCATCTGGATCATAGAACACTACGTAAGTCCAAAAAATTTGTGGACCACAACAATCAGATAGATTTGTAACTCCGTTAGCTTCCATATCTGCTATTAATCCATCACCATTATCAGCAGGTACAAACTGATCATAAATTCCAGAAATGTCTTCGAACAATCCTTCATCACAACCAGTAATTGCTTGATCTGGAAGAACATCAACTAGATCCCAAGCTACGTTACCACTTTCAACCTGTGTTCTTACTTCTCCAAGACCACCATTGTAGTTTTCAAACTGAATGATATCTGGATTACTGTATGTATCTTTATACGCTTTAATTTGACTCTCAGTATAAGCTCCGCCCCATGAAGCAACTGTCACTGCATTTGCTGCAAAAGGTACTGCTAAAAAAGCCAAAAGGAAAGCTTTAAAAATTTTTGACATAAGTTTCCTCCCTTTATTTTAAGTTAACTTAATTAATTAGTAATTTATGTCTTTTAATGAGTGCCTCATAACATGACTATACCTTAAAAAAAAGACCTAAATACAATGAAAAAGTGCCAAAAATTGAATAAAATCAAATATTAGCTGTTATAATCAAGGGCGCGAATATCTTTAGGATGCCAGGACACATCTATTTTTTTTCCCTCTTCAAGGCTAATATTTCCCTCATTTGGAATCTTAACAATAAATTCTTCATTTCCACAAACTTCTAACCTAGCCCTAATATGATCACCTAAATAAATAAGTTCTTTAATAGTTCCTTGAAAATGATTAACTTCCTGATTTTGTGTATTGTTTATTGTTACTCGTTCTGGCCTAACTGATAACTGTGTTTTTTCGCCAACAGAATTTACGTTGATTTTTAAAGCCGTAACACTTCCTCCTCCATCTAGATCAACTTTACAATAATCACCTTCAGTCTCTTTTAATGTACCTGTCATTCTATTATTTTCACCAATGAATTGAGCCACAAAGGAATTTTCTGGTTTTTCATATAATATATCCGGGGTCGATAATTGTTGAACAACTCCATCATTAAAAACAGCTATACGATTAGACATAGTCAAAGCTTCACTTTGATCATGAGTAACATAAACTACAGTAATGCCTATTCTTTCGTGGATATGTTTTATCTCATATTGCATTTGTTCACGTAAATTCTTATCTAAAGCACCAAGTGGTTCATCCATTAAAACTAAGCGAGGTTCAAAAACTAGCGCTCGCGCTAGAGCTACACGTTGTTGTTGGCCTCCCGATAATTGTGCAGGAAAACGAGTTCCAAAATCGCCAAGTTCAACCATATCCAAAGCTTTTTTAACTTTTTCTTCAACTTCAGTTTTTGTCATTTTTCTAACTTCTAAAGGAAATGATAAATTTTCTTGCACTGTCATATGTGGAAAAAGAGCATAATTTTGAAAAACCATACCTATTTCTCTTTCATAAGGAGGGATTTTACTAATTGGCTTTTGTTGTAAAAAAATTTCCCCATTTGTCGGCGTTTCAAATCCCGCTAACATCATTAGAGTTGTTGTTTTACCTGAACCTGAAGGGCCAAGCATTGTGACAAACTCGCCTTTTGCAATATTTAAGTTTAGGTTTTTTACAACCAAAACCTCACCATCATAACTCTTGTCTATTTTGTCAAAAACAACAAAATCAGATTCTTGATTATTCAATTTAATTTCCTTTATATTAATGTTTGGTTATTTAAACGTTCTAAGAAAGTCAAGTTTAAAGGTAAAATCAAAAGTGATTTTTCAAAAAATTATACCAATTTGTTCCCATAATTTGGAGAGCTTGATTTTCATCAATGCCATTTTTGATCATTGCTTCAAACAAACCCTTTAAATCACTTCCTTTTTTAAACCACGATGGTTGTTCTGGCCATTTTGGACTTTTCGAATCAGATTCTCCATAATCAATTTTTTTGCTCCATTTTCCATTTCGCATCCACATGACAACTTCATCTGGCCAATTGTTACATAAATCAGAACCTATTCCAATATGGTCTACGCCTATTAGATTAATTAATTCCTTAACCATTAAACAAAAATCTTCTATTGAACAATCGCCTTTATTTTTAAGATGATAAGGATACAAACTCAAACCTATAAAGCCATTTTTTTTTGATAACTCTATTAAAACATCATTGTCTATGTTTCTAATTGATTGATGAAAAAATTTTGGATTAGCATGAGATATTGCCACAGGTTTATTAGAATGATTGATAGCATCTAGGCATGTTTGTCTTCCTGCATGACTTAAATCGACAATCATGCCTAGTCTATTCATTTCTTCTATTACTTGTTTACCAAAGCGACTAAGTCCAGAATCTTTTAACTCAAAACAACCTCCTCCTAGGGGAGTTTGATTATTATAAGTTAATTGCATAAATCTCAAACCTTCAAGAAAAAATTTTTCAACAAGATAAATATCATTTGCAATTGGAGCTGAATTTTGAAAACCAAAAAGTATTGCAACTTTATTATTTTTTTTTGCCTCTAAAATATCTTCAGATGTTTTAGCATGAATTAAAATATCCTTATTTTCCTTAAATCTTTTCTTCCACTCTTCAATTCTTTTGAATGATTCTTCTGTATTTTCCCAATATACTAGAGTTGCATGAACAGCAGTTATTCCTCCATTACGCAAATCTTCAAATTGTTCCCTATTCCAATTACAATATTCTAAACCATCAATGATTATTTGATTTTCGTAATTTTTTTCCATAATAAATTATTTTATAATTAATATATTTATTTAAAATCAATATATATACATAAAAAGATGTTTGAAAAAGCTACTAATACTATGACTTTAGAAAAAATGGGTTCCAGGTATCCCTCTCGCTTGAGTTTTTCACGGAGTATGCTGAGAATGATTCTAAAAGATAAGTGGCAAATAACCAATACAAAATTTGATTTAGATAACAATGGATATGGAACAGCTATTTATGAAATTAAAATTAAAAAAAACATTTATTCTTTAATTTGTTTTTCACAATTTTTAGCACCAGAAGATAGAAGTGATAGAGTCATTGCAGATAAGTGGGATACTGCCTATACTTTGCATATAGGGAAAGTTTCAAAAATTAATTTACAACGTCTTAAAGAAAATATACCTCTGCAAGAAGCGGGAAGAAATTCTGCTAATGAATTAGTTCTTAGTCGTGCTAACAAAAGCTTAAGACTGTTTGAAAAAGTTGTTAATTGTCTATCCAAAGGAATTCAACCATCAATTAAAGAAATAAATGATGTAGGCTATCTCCTACGAACAACTGCAGTTTATGGAAATGGTAAATTTGGGATGTCTGATTTTTTTAGAACAAAAAATATAACTGATTTCAATCAGCCATTTAGAGCAGAAATGTTAGCTGTATATCTTATACGAGAATTTAGTGTAGATTTAGTGGAACATATTGCCTTTAAAAAAAACCCAAACAAAGCAGTTAAACTTGGTAGTAAGATTAAACAACATTTAGGTATAGGTAATTCCACTGGACTTGGTATGGCTCCATTTATAATCAAACATCCAACTTTAATAAATAAGTGGATGAAACAATATCAAAAAACATTAAATAAAATAAGAATAATTAGAATTGACAAAGAGTACTTTAATAAATTTATTAAACTTTTGTATAAAGCTAAATTATACCTTGATGAAGTTTTGACCTATGATGAATATCAAAAAAGTAAAAATTCTTCTTCATCAATTGATCTTAATAAAATGATAAAATATTGTGAAAGAATTAAAATTAATGAATCTATTATTAATTGGAATAATATAATTAAATATTGTGAAAAAAATTATAATTATGATGTCCAGGAAATTATAAAAGTTCAAATAATAGAATTATTTCCAGAAATAGCAGATCCTAATGCAAATAATATGGCCGATGATGAAAATATCAACTTAATAGCTGATCAAAAAATTACGGCCTTGATTAATCTTATTAAAAAGAAATATGACTGGGCTATTAATATAGATTTTAGAAATAAAGATAATACTTATTTATTTTGGTATATTTCTGAAGAAAAATTAGAACCTCGCTTAGGAGAAAGATATAATGAAGATGGAGCAGAGCGTGAACAACATTTGGGGATTGGTAAAATGGTAAATAATTTATATAATTTTATTGTAAATCTCCCTAATAAAAACAAATTGAATGTGGCTGAATTTTTACTTCAATATCCAGAATATAGAGGTATCATCCGTAGAATTCAAACTTTAGCAGACTGTGAGTATGGAGAAATAAACGATAACATACTATCAAAAGAAACATTGCCATTAAATATGCTACGATTTAAATTATCTTTTTTTGGAGCTTCAAGATATGATCCTAAGTCAGATAGATGGTTAAGGGTAAGTTTTTTTGCTGGCGCCCCATTTTATAAAGATTTATCAAATGATAATGTAGATAGTTGGGGCTTTGCTACAATGAATTCTTATAAATAAAAGTGAAATATTCATATTATGAAGTTTATATAACTGCATTAAGGGCTTTTGGAGGAATGGGCTTTCCTTATGGAGCAGATGAAGATGCTGCCTTCATTATTGCTTGGTTAGAGCTAAATAATTTAAATGGCATCAATTTATTGGTAAAATCAATTCAAAAGATTGATAATAAGTATGACGGAAAGATTAGTGTCCAAAATAATCAATGTAATTTTGATTTTAATAACTCTTCAATACTGATGAAAGGACCAACATTAGTAGATTATTTAAATTTTAAATTTGAAAAACAAAAAAAAATTGAAATAACTATAAATAATGCTGATAATGCAAATTATTTTATTCCTTTATTTTATAAAAATTCCAATAAAATATTTTCAAAATTAACTTATATCAATGTAAACAATAAAAAAATATCGTATTTATTTATAAATAATACTATGAAAGTAGGTATTTCATCTAATTCAATAAATCTAAAGAACAATCAAATAAAAATTTCCTTATCCAATAAAAAAAATTTTTTTAATTTTCATAAAATACAAGAACATAAAACTTCAGATACCATTCAAAAAAATTTATCAAAATCATTATCTCCAAATGTTGATGATTGGAAAATCATTGAAAAAATTGCTAATAGAACTTTTGTCCCTGAATCAGATGAGTCTAGAAAAAAAGGTGCCGGTGGTATTGATGATAATGATTAAAGTAAATTAAAATTCTTCTTTTATTTTTTTTTCAAATAAAATCATCCCAACTCCAAAAATAATTATTAAACCTCCTATAAATACTTTTAAATCTGGTCTTTCTCCAAGAAAAATAATTGCTGTTATAACTCCTGTAACAGGAAGTAGTAACATAACAGGAATCACTTTCTGCACTGGATAACGTCCTAAAACATAATACCAAAGACTATAACCAAGGCAATTCATTAAAACGGCCAAATACAAGACTATTAACCAAGATTTATAATTTGCAGAAATAATATTATTAACAACATTTCCCTCAATAATTTGTGAACCAAGAATTAATTGTGGTCCTGCAAATATGCCCAGCCAAGCAGTTAGAGTAATGCCATTTATTTTTTCACTAATTGGCTTGATTAAAATCTGTCCTAAAGACCAAGTAAAAGCACCACTTAGAACTAACACTACACCTAAATATTTGCCTTCCAAATCAGGTGAGCCAGATAATACAATTAAGCCTAGAAATGAAATAATTAAACCGAGAAGATTTTGTAATCGTGGTTTTTCCTTTAATAAAACAAAAGCTACTAATACTCCAAAGGGCACCTCGCATTGAACAAAAAGAATTGCAGAAGAAGCATCTATTATATTTAAGCCTGAAAATGTCAGAGAGTATTGAATTGTACAAGAAACAATTGAAATTAAAAAAATTTTTTTTACATAAGTTTTAGGAATTGGAAAAAACCAAATCAAGATTAGTCCTGTAATGCCCCATCGCAAACCATTAATAAGCATTGGAGGAAATTGTTCCATTCCTTGTTTAGTTATTGCAAAACCAATTCCCCATAGTAAAGGTACTGTAATAGCAAATATTACATCACGAAAAAGCATTAATATAAATCTATTTATTTCTTAAAAAGGGAAGTTTAGCAATTCTAATTTCAATAGACTTATCTTGATAATTAACACAAAGATTGTTTAAATTAATATCTCTTTTTTTATCAATTAACGCTAAGCCAATATATTTATCCAATCTAGGTGAAAAAACACTTGAAGTTATTTTACCAATAATTTTTTTATTTTCATAAATTGGTAAATGATCACGTATAAATTCGTTAGAAATTTTTTCCACTATTTCAACACCTACTAATTCTTTTGTATTTCCATTTTGCTTAATTAAAGTAAGTGAATCTTTTGACAAAAAATCCATTTTCTTATCTAAATTTACAAACTTATCTTGACTAATATCAAATGGATTTTCATTAAGA
>MDTE01076371.1_pt1 | contig 12438 bp, 9 predicted proteins | sample 811231 | NCBI WGS metagenome assembly MDTE01 (sample SAMN05326651, study PRJNA326480) | marine metagenome | isolation source: seawater | place: Indian Ocean: Red Sea | collected 2010
ACTGTCGAGCGAGCACAAGGTGCGGACGTGTTGGTGCACGAGGCTACGTTTGCCCACGATGAATTCGATCGAGCCCGTCAGACGGGACACTCTACGGCCTTGGAGGCTGCTCGAGTGGCTGCAGAAGCAGAGGTGGGCGCAATGTATATGACGCACATTTCAGCCCGATATTCCGATGATCCGCGTCCGTTGGAAGAGGAAGCCCGCACGGTTTTTCCGCGGTGCAGGGTCGCTCGTGACGGTCTGGTGCATGAGATCGCCCTCCGATCGGGCGATGAGACAGTTATGGAACAGACTTCCGCATGAGTGCCTTTATACCCAGTTACGCAGAACAGAACGAATCCCGACACGATAATCCAGTCCTCCGTCAGGAGCCCTATTCCCCTTCGGAACAACGCAAGCGCTGGGAAGTTCGGGCCGCTCAGTGGCGGGCGCGTGAGATTGCACAGCTTGTCTTTGGCGGTGTTTCGGATATGGGTCTGACTGGAATACGAGGGAGAGGGGAAGTGCGTGGGCTACTTAGGCTAGACGTGCCATTTGACGATTTGTGCAAGCATCATGATCGGGAGGCTCGGTTTATGGCGACTGTCTTGACCGATCCCGTACTCTCCGCCGTTCCTTTGCTCTATGTCATCGGACCCGAGAAACACTAAAGGCTGTTCCGGGCAGAGTCCGGAGAGTGAACTGGGCGATAGGTATGGAGGGTCGGTTTCGTGTAAGTGGGGGCTAGAGTGAGGATTCGAGTCCCGGGTGATAAATCTCTAAGCCAACGAGCACTCATTCTCTCTGCTCTTGGTCGTGGCACGAGTCGACTTAAGGGACTGCTCTGCAGTGGGGATACAGAGTCAACTTTGCGCGCTCTGCGAGGTCTGGGGATAAGAACTCCGAATATTCCTAGGGACGGTTCTGAAGTATTCATTCAGGGCGTTGGACTAGACGGTTTGAAAACGCCTGATGATGCTCTAGATCTCGGAAACTCTGGGACGGGTGCGAGATTGCTCTTGGGTGTACTTGCTGGCAGTAATCTCAGTGCAACGATAGACGGAGACGCCTCGCTGCGGATGAGACCGATGGCGCGAGTAACGAAACCGCTTGAACTAATGGGTGCTCGGTTTCAGCCACTAGGTAGGGTAGGCCGGCTTCCTGTAACGGTGCATGGGAGTTCTAAGCTCAAGCCACTGGAGTGGAGCAGCCCGGTAGCGAGCGGTCAGATTAAGAGTTCGCTGCTGTTTGCGGGCTTAACCGGGCGTGCTCACACTGTCTTGACGGAGCCTCTGGAATCTCGTGATCACACTGAGAGGATGTTCAATGCGGTTGGGGCTGCTGTAACCGGGCGGGAGACGGATGCTGGATGGCGTGTCGAGATGCCGCATCCGCCAGACGAGATTGGGCCACTGGATTTCACGGTTCCAGGTGACATTTCCTCCGCGGCGTTTGTTCTGACTCTAGTCGCTCTTGGTGGAGCTGGAACGGAGGTGACAATCCAATCTGTGGGACTTAACAGAACGAGGACGGCCTTCCTTGATGTATTGAGTCGAATGGGTGTCGATATCGAAGTTCATGATCGAACTCCGGAAGGGTCGATCGAACCTGTAGGAGATCTAGTCGTTAGACCTGGTGGCCTGCTGGCCACATCAGTAGGTGCTTTCGAGACACCCTTTCTGATTGATGAGCTCCCATTGGTTGCTGTACTGGGGGCGTGTGCTGAAGGGGAAACGAGAATTTCCGGAGCGCAAGAACTGCGGGTCAAGGAGAGTGATCGTATACTAACCGTAACGGAAAATCTGAGAGCCCTTGGGGTTGCGGTGGAGGAACTCGACGATGGGCTGATTGTCCAGGGCGTCCCTGGGAGGAAGCTCTCTGGTCGAGTAAGTGCTTTCGGTGACCATCGCATCGCCATGTCTTTCTCAGTACTTGCGAAAGCGACTGGTGGTTCGATTGCTGTCGCCGATGCGAGGGTTTCGGACGTTAGCTTTCCAGGGTTTGACCAACTGATCCAAAAGCTGACCGAGCAAGTTTGATGGACAAGTTAGCTCAGCCTGTTGTTACACTGGATGGACCTGCGGGGTCTGGAAAGTCGACAACAGCCAAAGAGGTTGCCCGAAGGCTGGGCTTCCGACACCTAGATTCCGGAGGGCTTTACCGAGCGATCACGTTAGCTCTTCTTGAGGATGGTATACCCCCGGCGCAGTGGGTCGACCTGACCGACGAGGACATGAACGGCCTCCCGGTTCTGGTCTCATCGCAAGAGGCTGAGTTCGTTATTCAGGTCGCGGGCAGAGTAGTACAAGACGAGCTTCGAAGTCCTAGCGTGACAGCGCATGTTGCTTTCCTTGCGAGCCTTCCTGCGGCTAGGAAGCGACTACTGCACTTACAGCACGCAGCAGGAGAGAAGGGAGGCCTGGTCGCTGATGGTCGTGATATGGGAAGCGTAGTATTCCCGGACGCGGACGTGAAAGTCTATCTAGTGGCCGATCTTCATGAGAGAGCGAGGCGTCGGCTAGAGGAAACTGGTATTATTCCTAACAATTCTGATGTTGAGCGCGAGTCCGAAGTAATCGCGGAGCGCGACCGTCAGGATTCCGAGCGTGAGCTTTCCCCTCTTCGAGAGCCTTCGGATGCACATGTAATAGACACAACGAGCCTGAACTTCAACGAACAAGTGGAGGAGATCGTGGCGCTGGTCGAGGCTTTATATGTGGATTGACGCTTCCATTTGCCCTTCCTAGTTTTTTCTGCTCGGAAGCGAATGCTTCCCAACCTTTCTAAGGCCTAGGCCTCTTTATTCCCCCAAACCCGGTCCCAGCAGTATCCGGTCCGGTGACATAGCACCCGGTCTCAAACGCGGGTGCGAGAAGAGTGATGAGCGAGAACGAGAACCCGACCCCCGAGGCTGAACCTGCCATCACGGATGCCGACAATGAGGTTCCCTCGGAATCCGATGAACTTGCCGAAGGTGAGGAAGTTATTGTCGATGCAATGACGGGGGAGGTCACCACCTTATCCGCAGAAGAGGCAGCGGCTGAAGAGGCTGCAGAAAAAGCCCAGTTCGCGGTGTCAGTCCTGGATGTTCCTGAAGGCATTTCTCCTGAGTTGGTCTACGATCCCTACGGTGAAGAAATTCTTTCAACTTCCAAGGAAGATTTTGAATCCCTGCTGGAACAGTTCAGTGGTGGCTTTCAGGCGTTCCGTGAGGGTGAAATCGTTAATGCCACGGTTCTGCGCGTGACTGACACCGTGGTCATACTCGAATTCGGTTTCAAGTCGGAGGGTTCAGTTGCCGTTGACGAGTTCAAGGACGCACCGGTCGAAGGTGAAGAAGTGGAGGTGCTCCTTGAGAGCTTGGAAGATGATGACGGAGTCGTCGTACTTTCCAAAAAGAAGGCGGACTTCTTGCGTGTCTGGGAGAAGATCCGTGAGGCGCACGAGGCTGACCGTTCGGTCAAGGGGACGTTGGTCCGTAAGATCAAGGGTGGGGTTACCGTTGATCTTATGGGTGTCGACGCCTTCCTGCCGGGTTCTCAGATAGCTCTACGCCGAGTCCCGAATATTGAGGACCTGATCGGAGAGGTCTACAAGTTCAAGATCATCAAGCTCAATAAGCGACGTCGCAACATCGTCGTTTCGCGCCGCGTAATTCTTGAAGGGGAACGCGAGAAGAAGCGAGAGACGCTCGTGAAAGAACTTCTCGTTGGGCAGGTCCGCGAGGGCACGGTTAAGAATATCACCGACTTTGGTGCGTTCATTGATCTAGGTGGACTCGACGGCCTGCTCCACATCACGGACATGTCCTGGGGCCGAGTCGGGCATCCTACCGAGATGATTGACATAGGTGCAAAAATCGATGTTAAGCTTCTCGATATTGATTGGAACCGGGAGAGGATCTCGCTGGGTTTAAAACAGCTTCTTCCCTATCCGTGGACCGACATCGGTAAGAAATATCCGGTCGGTGCACGTGTGCGCGGTCGTGTGGTGTCGATCACCAACTACGGTGCGTTTATAGAGCTAGAAAAGGGTGTGGAAGGACTAGTTCATATTTCCGAGATGTCATGGACACGGAACGTCCGGCATCCATCCAAGGTTGTATCCATCGGCGAGAGCATCGAGGCTGTAGTGCTTAAAGTCGATGCGGGTGATGAGAAGATTTCTCTGGGCATGAAGCAGATCGAAGAAGATCCGTGGCTCGCGTTACCGGTGAAATACCCGAGCGGTACCAAGCTCGCGGGTGTGGTACGGAACCTTACGTCGTTTGGTGCATTCGTGGAAATCGAGGCCGGAATAGATGGGTTGGTCCACGTATCGGACATGAGTTGGACAAAGAGGGTCGAGCACCCGTCGGAGGTTGTTGAAAAGGGTCAGGACGTTGATATCATCGTGCTCGATGTGGACGCCGAGAACAAGCGCATAAGCCTTGGCGTTAAGCAGCTAGTTGAGGATCCGTGGCCGAAAATTACCGAGCAGTTTAGTCCAGGCCTAGAACCTGAAGGAACCGTAGTTAGGGTGCAGGACGATGGGTTAGTCATTGACTTGGGAGATGACATCGAGGGCTTCATTTCGGCTGCTGGATCCGGTGTGGACGATCAGGAACGTCTGGATGAATATTACGCGCGAGGTGACGCGCTATCACTGAAAGTCATTGAATCTGACGCGACCAACCGACATATCGAACTTGAGGTAACGGAGGTGCCGGATCGCAAAACCCAGGAAGAGATAGAGGCTGCGCGTATCGCTGCTGTGGAAGAGGCGGCAGCCGTGGCAGCTGCTCATACTGAGTCCGAAGCGGAGAGCGACGACGATTTCCGTCTGCGTCCGGGTCAGAAAGCTGATTCTGTTGAGGAGGATGGGGCGACAGAAGTGGCGACTCTAGCGCCGGCAGCAGAACGAGCTGCAGAACTCCAGGCACAAGCCGCTGCAGAAGCAAAAGGTGATGATGCTGAGCCGGTGGAAGAGGAAGCCACGGCGGATGAGTCGTCTGAAGGTGATGATGCTGAGCCGGTGGAAGAGGAAGCCACGGCGGATGAGTCGTCTGAAGGCGATGATGCTGAGCCGGTTGAAGAGGAGGGGTAGGCGGGGACGTAAGTCCTGGATTTCGATGGAGGGTGGGATCGCCCGGACGCATTTTGCGTCCGGGCGTTTCGCTAGGCCCCCGATTCTAATCGTCATAATGGTTTCGATAAGCGCGTGCCAGACGGTCGGCACGCCGCCTCTCATAACCCACCAAGAGACGGAAACTCGCCGACCAAAGCACCCTCCGCCCTTGGTGGTGACCCCGGGAGTGATCTCTAAATCGGCTGAGGAAGAAGCGAGCCGTTTATGGTCCAGAGCACAGACTTTGTTCGAGGCCCAAGAGTTTTCACAAGCGGTTCTTGCGAGCCAAGAAATTGTGACTGATTTCCCGAGTTCATCCATTTCGGGAGAGGCTCTTTGGTTACTAGCGCGATCGCTTGTAGAGGTTGGAGACTCGGTCAAAGCGGATCAGGTAGCCAGTCGTTACGCAGAACTGATGCCAAGACAAGATCCACGAGGTGGTGCGATTCGGCTTTGGCAGTCCTCAATTGTAAGTGATCCGGCGACCAGTATAGATCGCCTCTTGCGCATGGAGGAAGGAAGTAGTGAAGGGGACATTCTCCTAGCCATTGATCGACTCAGATCGTTAGTCGATGCGATTAGTGTCGAGTTGTTGCAGGAGGTGATTGATGGCATCCCGCCCTTGGGAGGACCACTGATGCCTCTGGTCGAGGCCCGGCTATCAGTTTCATTGCTTGAACTTGATCGAACCGCTGATGCTTTAGCTCTTGCTCGGAGTGCACTGGAGGGAGGGGTCTCAGGGAAGGAACGAGCATGGGCCGAGGGCGTTTTGATCGGCGAGTTTCCGCCTGGGCGAGGGCTTGAAACGGTCTTTACTATCGGAGCAGTTCTCCCGTTAGGGGGCCCACCAGCACTCGCGGAGTTCTCAAGTCTGATCGCCCAGGGCATAGAGGTCGCAGCGAGTACAGCACTAGGCGATGAATTTGAGGTATCGGTCGACTTCAGGGATGATGGAGGAGATCCGTCGGTGAGCCTCCAGAGCATGAGGGCACTTGATCAGGCTGGGGTTGTCGGGATAGTTGGGTTTCTGCAGGACGATGACTTCTTAGCCGCTGCGGATGCTCGAGCGCGGCCGGTTGTTCTGGTGTCCCCGACGGCTCGTTCCGCGGACAGAGCGGGTGCAGCAGCGTACTCGTTAGAGGGGTCTGATCCTGGCGCAGCTGAAGCTGTAGCCAGATATGCGGCGTCTCGTGCCTATCAGCGCATAGCGATGGTCTATCCACAGACGCCAAACGCTGAAGCAGAAGCTGATGCGTTTGAGTTAATTGCTGAGCGACTCGGAATGCCGGTGGTCGGACGATTCGGGTACGAGGCTGGAGCCACGTTCTTTGAACCACAGATTTCAGCAGCTCTCAATGCACTTCGATCGGAAGAGCTCGACAGATTAGCATTAGCGCCGAACGACACATTACATATGGAGGAGCTAGAGCCGACTGCGTTGTTCATGCCCATACCTCCCGAGGATGTGGAGTTCTTGGCACCCCAGGTTATTCACTTCGGCTTGGACACTCTAGCTGTAGAGATCTTAGGTACCTCAGGTTGGACAGATCCACAGATTCTGACCTCAGTCGAGGCCCGCCTCACGACGGGTGTGATTGCAACAGCACCCGTGGTGTCGGAGCGAGCACTCGAAGGACAAGTGAGATTTCGGGAAGCTTATGAATCCCGGTATCAGCGCTCACTGGTGGGTGCCACGGCCTCGGTCGGCTACGACGCGGCATTACTTTTGCTGGAAGCACTTCGCGCTGGGCGCGTTGAGCCTGATGAGGTCAGGGAATCTTTCGAGTCACTAGAAGGGATTTCCGGTGCGACCGGAGTCTTTTCGGTTATTGGGGGCCGAGTTGTCCGAGACACCGAGGTGGTTCGCATTGAGGATCAGATGGCAATTCCCATCGAGAGAATCAATCTCGGATTTAGAAATGAGCGGCGCTAACTGAGCGCTTTGAAAGCCTTAGAGCGAGGTTCCGGCTGGTTCCTTACTTTTAAAAGAATTATGTAGGGCGAGGCTGTCCCTGCGCTTCCACAGGTTGGCACATATGGTATTCAGGATCCATTGGGCGATGTCCGGACGGACTTCGCACACCTCTTTGTAAGGTCCAGAGATGACGATTCACGAGAAGCTACAAAGGCTTGAAGAAATGGGTCGAGAGGCCCAAGAGGGCGGCGGGCCTCAACGAATTAAGGCTCAGCACGAACGAGGAAAACTTTCCGCTCGGGAGCGGTTGGATCTACTGCTGGACGAGGATTCATTTGTAGAACTAGATCGTTTCGTTACGCATAGGTCGAGTGACTTTGGACTGGAGGAAAAGAAGATCCTCGGCGACGGGGTCGTCACGGGATATGGCACGATCCATGGACGCCTAGTCTTCGCGTTCAGCCAAGATTTCACGGTCTTTGGAGGCTCGCTTTCCGAGACGCATGCGGAGAAGATCGTCAAGCTTCAGGACATGGCGATGCGTAATGGCGCCCCTATTATTGGTTTGAACGATTCGGGAGGGGCTCGCATACAAGAGGGTGTGGTAAGTCTTGGTGGTTACGCTGACATCTTTCTCAGAAACACGATGGCGTCGGGGGTTATCCCCCAGATCAGTGTGATTCTCGGACCGTGCGCCGGGGGTGCGGTATACTCACCTGCCATAACTGACTTTGTGTACATGGTGCGCGGGACCAGCTATATGTTTGTGACGGGTCCCAACGTGGTGAAGACGGTTACCCACGAAGACATCGACATGGAGGGGCTTGGAGGCGCTGATGTCCACGCCTCCACATCGGGTGTGGCTCATTTCGCGCGAGATTCCGAGCCGGAGTGTCTTGAGTCAGTGCGCGAGTTGTTTCAGTACATCCCTCAGAACAACAGCGAGACGCCCCCCTCGGCTTCCGGGATAGATCCACACGACCGGAAAGACGAGAAATTGCTCGAAGTCGTGCCGGACAATCCGAATCAGCCCTACGATATGTGTGATGTGATACGGAGGGTGGTGGACGATGGTGAGTTCTACGAGGTGCATGAAAGATTCGCGGGTAACATTTTGGTGGGCTTCGCTCATCTTGGTGGACATGCTGTGGGCGTCGTAGCGAATCAGCCCGCTGTGCTTGCGGGGGTGCTAGATATCGACTCGTCTGACAAGGGAGCGAGGTTTGTTCGATTCTGTGATGCCTTCAATATCCCCCTGATTGTGCTGGAAGACGTGCCAGGGTTCCTTCCCGGTGTGGCGCAGGAGCACGGCGGTATTATCAGGAACGGGGCAAAGCTGCTGTACGCGTTTGCTGAGGCAACCGTGCCAAAGGTTACGGTCATCACACGAAAGGCCTATGGGGGCGCTTACGATGTTATGAACTCCAAGCACATTCGAGGCGACATGAATTTCTCATGGCCTCAGGCCGAGATCGCGGTTATGGGCCCAAAAGGCGCGGTGGAGGTTCTGTTTCGAAAAGAAATCGCAGAGGCTGCGGACCCCGAGGCCGCTACGGAGGCTCGTATCGAGGAGTACCGAGAAAAGTTCGCGCATCCGTATATCGCGGCATCTCGGGGTTATGTGGACGACGTGATTGATCCGCGGGAGACTCGCCCTCGTCTGATCTCGGCGCTCGACATGCTACAAAACAAGCGTGATGAAAATCCTATCAAGAAGCACGGTAACATTCCGCTCTGACCTTGTGCGCAGTTCGCTTGTGCTTCTCCGAACTTTGTTTTTGGAAACGGAGAGTTTCTAGGTTCGGGATAAACGCCAAAGCTTTTTCATCTAGCTAAGCCCTCTCCCTAAGGGACGGCGCTCCCTCTAAACTTCACAACTGTTACTACCCTCACTTAAATCGATCTTGATCTCATCTGTACTGATAGCAAATCGTGGCGAAATCGCAGTTCGTATCATTCGTGGTGCACGCGAATGCGGCGTCCACACGATCGCGGTTTACTCTGAGCCGGATCGGCTGTCACCGCACGTACTCGAGGCGGACGAGGCATACTGTATCGGGCCAGCGGCATCAGCAGATAGTTACCTGCGAGGCGAGACACTTATAGAACTTGCCAAAACTGTGGGTGCTGAGGCGATCCACCCTGGATATGGGTTCCTTGCTGAGCGAGCCGATTTCGCAGCTTCGGTCGAGGGCGCGGGACTTGTCTTTATTGGTCCGACGTCTGATACGATTGCAGCAATGGGAGACAAGACTGAAGCCCGTCGCCGTATGGCTGATTCGAATGTGCCGATAGTTCCTGGCTTGACGGAGCCTGTGGCGGATGCAGATGAGGCAGAGAAAGAAGCAATCAAAATCGGGTTCCCGGTCCTTCTGAAAGCCTCAGCAGGAGGTGGGGGTAAGGGGATGCGAGTTGTTAAAAAACCTGAGGATCTACCTCGTGCGTTTGAGGCTGCGTCGCGAGAAGCTCTAGCGTCATTCGGTGACGGTTCAGTTTACATAGAGAGGTATCTCGCTCGTCCTCGTCATATCGAGATTCAGGTCCTAGGTGATGCGCACGGAAATATAGTCCACCTAGGGGAGCGAGAATGTTCTATCCAGCGCCGTCATCAGAAGCTGGTCGAGGAGGCGCCTTCATCGGTTCTTACAGAAGAGGAACGAACGGCGATGGGCCAAGCGGCGGTTCGTGCCGCCGAGGCAGTCGGATACCGAGGTGCCGGAACAATTGAATTCCTCTATGAGGATGGAGAGTTTTTCTTCCTTGAGATGAATACTCGCATCCAAGTTGAGCACCCTGTAACTGAAATGGTGACGGGTGTGGATCTGGTAGAATGGCAACTTCGCATAGCATCAGGAGAGAAGCTTGCTTTCACCCAGAGTTACGTCGAATTGAACGGTCATTCAATCGAGTGCCGGATAACTTCGGAGGATCATTTGAGTGGGTTCCTCCCGTCAACAGGTGTGATCACGCACCTAAAGATTCCGACGGGTTCTGGGGTTCGCTGGGACGGGGGTATTATTGAGGGAAGTGAGGTCAGTCTTCATTACGATCCACTCCTCGCTAAGCTGGTGGTTCACGGAGCGGACCGTAAAGCCGCGATACGTCGTATGAGTCGCGCGCTCGGAGAACTGATGGTGGCTGGAGTTGAGACTTGCGCGCCGTTACATCGGCGCGTGATGGAAGAGCAGGATTTCAATGCTGGGACGCTTTCCATACGCTATCTGGATGAACACCCAGAACTCCTGGAGGCCGATGCTCCAGAGGAGACAATAATTGCTGCGACGATCGCGGCCGCTCTTCTGGAGGATGAGCACCGGAGGGGTGGGCCTCCAAGGATCAAAAGACCGAGTAGCAAACCTTTGAATGCATGGAGGAGAGCTATGCACCCATGGGGTGCTGATCGGTGTTAAAAACAGAGGTAGATGTGGAGGTCCGCGGTATGGGTGCGGGCGGATCCGGTATCGCGGACTTGCCGGACGGTCGTGTCGTCTTTGTTCCTCGGACTACTGAGGGCGACCGAGCTCGAATCAGAGTTGAGCGCATCCGGCCACGATGGGCGAGGGGGTCGCTGGTCGAGGTGTTGGACCCTGCGCGCTCTCGTGTGAACCCCCCATGCAAGAAATATACGGAGTGTGGAGGATGCCAGTTGCAGCATGTATCATACGAAGACCAACTGACATGGAAAGGACGGTTCGTCACAGATGCCCTCGCAAGGATTGGAGGTTTGGTAAACGTGTCGGCTCCTGAGGTAGTTCCTTCTCCCAGCAGGTTTCGGTACCGTAATCGAGTGAGTTTCACACTTCGGAGATTGAGTGGTGGGCACGTGGTTGCCGGATTCCATGCCTTACATCGTCCGGCACACATAGTTGACATTGATTCGGAGTGTTTGCTGCCTCATGAGAAGCTCTCACAGGCGTGGAGCAAGCTTAGGGCGGGATGGGGGAAGAGCGCAGAGCTTTTACCTTCGGCCGGAAGGATCCGTATGACGCTCGGGCTGAGCAGTGAAAATGGCGCTGAAGTAGATCTCGTAGTTGAGGGTGGAAGATCGGGCTGGGATGGAGAGCGTTTGTTTCAGTCTGTCGGAGCCTTTAGGGCGATATGGCACCGTCCGTCTGAGAATAAATCCGAAGTTGAAGAAAGGGATCAAATGATCCTTGTGGGTGGGGGAGTGCTAGACGCTCCGCCCCCATCGTTTGCTCAGGTAAACGACGCCGCCGCTAAGCTGCTGCGGACTCATGTCATTAAGTGCTGCACTACTGCGCTTCCGTCGAACGAACAGGCAGTATTGCCAACTTTCCCCATCATAGACGCGTATTGCGGATTAGGCGCGTACGGGTTGGCATTGGCATCACAAGGACTCTCGGTTGTAGGAATTGAGTCTGACCCTAGCGCTGCAGCGCAGTTGAGAGCTTCTGTGGGGGCTAAGATGGCTGAGCACAACAACGATTTTGGGTGCTTTGAAGTGAGGGAGGGGCTGGTCGAAGACCTGCTTCCCGAGTTGCTACCTGCCGAGGTGCTTGTTCTCAACCCGCCCCGCAGCGGACTTCATCAGGACGTTCCCGCGCAGATCCTAGCCAACGCACCGAGACGGGTTCTCTACGTTAGTTGCGATCCTGCAACACTCGCTCGAGACGTGAAACGCTTGGGCGATCAGTATACCCTCGATGGATTGCGGGCATTCGACCTTTTTCCTCAGACCGCGCATGTCGAAGCGGTTGCAGAATTGACATTCAGGGGTGTGGCTCAGTGATCTATCACGTGACGATCGGAGACACTACCAAGATCGTTGAAGTTAGGAGAGACGGTGTGACATTGGATGGCACGCCGCTTGATGTCGACATTGAGAAGATTAGTGGTGTACCCGTTCGCTCACTTCTTTTGGGTGGCCGTTCTCATCGCGTTTCAGCAAGGAGAGTGGCGAGTGAAGAATGGGAAGTTCACATCGAGGGGCGTCGCGTCAGTGTATCTGTTGTTGAAGAACGAACTAAGGCTATTAGAGAGACAATCGTTGCGAAATCCGGGCCAAGCGGACCTAGCCCCATTGTCGCGCCAATGCCGGGTATGGTGATGCGGGTCGATGTTGCCGAAGGTGATATTGTCGAAGCGGGTCAGGGGGTTGTGATCATGGAAGCGATGAAGATGGAGAACGAACTGACGGCGGAGGCCCAAGGGGTAGTGAGCAAGATTCATATAGAGGAGGGTCAGGCGGTCGAGAAGGGTAAAGTTCTGGTAGATCTAGTCGCCCAGGGTCTGGTGGAGAATGATGTCTGACTCGCGGATTCACTCTGATTCAGGGATAGAGGTCGACAAGGCATATGGCCCTCCTGCTGGAGAGTATCCGTTCACTCGCGGAGTCTACGAGACGATGTACCGAGGGCGATTGTGGACTATGCGACAGTATGCGGGCTTCGGGACTGCTGAGGAAACGAACAAGC
>MDTE01098408.1_pt1 | contig 12435 bp, 6 predicted proteins | sample 811231 | NCBI WGS metagenome assembly MDTE01 (sample SAMN05326651, study PRJNA326480) | marine metagenome | isolation source: seawater | place: Indian Ocean: Red Sea | collected 2010
CGCGATCGTTGGTTGGTTTTGCCTGCTGATGGCGTGAGTGATCGCCAACTGGCCGTGCCGTCGGGGAACCGGCCGAAGGACACCTCCGAGTCTTGGGGGCCGAACTCGATTTGGTCGAGCAGACCTTTTCCGTCCGAAAGGTAGACCCCCTCACCACCTCGAGACAGCTTGAATCCGGCGTGCAGGCCGCGGCCGGCGCGAGGATTCTTGTCAGCCCAGATCACCAGGTGACCGCCGGCCGGGATAACCGTCCCGGCTGGGAACGACCACTTGCGGAGCGACTCCCTGGAGTCGCTGAGGAAGAATCGCGAGACATCGACCGGCCGATTGCCACGGTTGAACAGTTCGATCCAGTCTTCGAACTTCCCGTCCGGAGTTGCCACGGTTTTCTCATTGGCTGCCATCAACTCGTTGATGACCACGGGGGATCGGTTGGTCAATGGGGGCTGTTTGTCCGGGACCGGATTTTTGCCGCTGTTCTTCGTGGACCGTGGCGGTACTGGATCGCGAGGCAGCCTGGCGAGATCCGCATGGTCCAGCAGGAATCGCCGTCGTTGTTCGACAAAGCTTCGCAGAGATGGGCCGCTCGGACGATCGTCTGCGGCCGTGTCGTTGGACGTGGCGGCCTGGAAGGCCTCGAACGTTTCAAGCTTCCGCGTGTCCACCGCGACTTCCTTTTCGATCAACAGTCGACACTGAGCCACGATCGGCCCCAGTGTTTTCCAGTCCAGCGATCGCTCGGCGATGGCCCTGACGCGTTGCAGGTACCGTTGCCTGAGGGCTGGCACCGCCAGCACCTTGCTGCGGAGCGGCATCCGCGGATTGTCGACCGAGACCAGTGGTTCGAGATCCACTCCACCGTGTCCGCCTCCCGGACCACCAGGGCCACCCGGGCCGGGAAACCTGCCGGGGAAGCCTCGTCCTCGCCGACCACGAAACCCTCGCGGCGGAAAGTCTCGCTGGGGGAGATTGGCTCGATCGGGTTCTCTGTCCGGACGGTCGTTTCGAGGGGCGGCAGGCCGTGCTCGGTCGGGAGGAAATTCACCGGCTCGTCCACCGGGGAATCCGCCAGGGCGACCCCTGCGGCCACCGCCGGGAGGACCATGCCCTCCTCTCATGGCTTCGTTCATGTCATGAGGCAGAATGTGGAACTTGCCTCTGCGGTCCCTGTAGATGCTGTAATCACTGGCACGGGTCCAGTACCCGTCGTTGTTGACCAGTGCCACATCGAAGGCCAGGAACCAGAGCAGGCCGTCGATGTCGAGAATGGGTTCCAGCGCCTGTTCGAGTTTGTCGGGCGGTGTCTGTTCGATCGTACGGCACAGCGAGATCAGGGCCTTCCAGGACTCGGGTTCGTCCTTTGACTTGATTTCGAATCGCTGGCGATAACCGGCCACGTCTTCGCCGAGGTATCGGAGTCCGCCGTCTGCCTGCGGGTTTCCGCTGACCTTCCAGCGGGCTCCCTTGCTGGATCCGTAGTGCTCGGCGACAAACTCCTTGTTGAACTGCTGAACGTTGGCATAGACGCCCCAGCTTCTTCCGTTGATCACCACCTTGACGAAGTTGGCCTTGGGAACCGGCATGTGTGGTGATGCCAGGTGAGAGTAGAGCACCGTGCTCATCATCGACGGATCACCCATGCAGTTGAGCAGGTTCAGCGTCTTGTATCCGTAGAGACGCTGCTTGCGGTCAACAAAATCGAACGAGAGATTCAGCGATCGCTTGTGGCCCGCCGAAACGTGCCGGAACGAGGACATTCCGCGGAAATGCACTCCGACGTCGTCATACCGTTTTCCGTCGACGGTGACCGTGGCGGGGACCTCGACATCGGTGTCCTTGAATTCAGCCAGTTCGGCTTCCCAGTCGTGGGCTTCGAATTCGAGGAACACGGTTCGCAGAACTTTGCGGTCGTAGAGCGGGGCATCGAGAACCGGTTTGACGTCGGAGACCGAGACCGCGGGGCCGGGTGAAACCGGAGGATGATTGCTGCCACGGCCTCGTCGTCCCGGGGGGCCGAACCCGCGTCCACCGGGGCCCCGGCCATTTTGTTGTGAGCCCAGCAATTTCCTGGCCGCCTGCCGTTCCTGGAGATTCAGTCGCCCGTTTCCGTCCTTGTCGAATTGCTTGACCAGTTTCCTCTCCTGTCGCATCGGCCCGCCGGGGCCTCCTCCGGGACCACGGAACCCTCTGCCTTCCGGAGGCGGTGGCAATTCGTCCTCGGTGATCCGGCCGTCGCGGTTCCTGTCGAGTTTCCGCAGTACGGCCGCAGCGTTCTTGATCTCCTCGGCAGAAATCTCACCGTCACGGTTCGTGTCGAATGGTTCCATGAACGGAGGCAGTCGCGGAGGGCCGTCGGGTCCCGGAAACTCGCGGGCATCTCGCGGTGGTCTTCGGTCTGTCGGCTGCTGGGCCTGCAGGTCCGTGGTGGACATGCCAGAGGTGTTCACGATGACGATGCCCAGCAGGGTGGTCAGAAACTGTCGCATTTTGGGGTCGTCTCCGAAGTCCGGGGCACGAGGTGGACGGCTGGGGCCGCGGGCCAGCTAGGGCACCGTGTTTCCATTGTTGGTGCAGCATTACTGTCGCAGAAGAGCAGATCGAGAACAAAGAGCTTCGACAATGAACACCGACGTCGGCTTGTCGTTTCGCCGGAAGTGATTCCATTGTGACGGAATGCGGTGAACCTGTTCGTCAAAGACAACCCGGACAACAGGAGCGTTGCCCGATGGACGACAAGGGTTCAAACTGAACCGAACGAGTGGGAGTTTCGATCCGCGTAGACCGAACAGGTGAGGCAATCGATGAAAATCGCAACCGGACGAGAATCGACGTCGACAGATCGGCCTGTGAGGCTGGTGGGGCATTTTACGGTTCTCGCTCTTTGGATCCTCAGCGGCGTGAGTCCGTCCCGGGTGGCAGCCGAGCCGGCTGACGGCCGGCCGTTGGACGTTCGGACGTTTGGTGCCCGAGGGGACGGCGTGGCCGATGACACGGCTGCCGTTCATGCGGGAATTGCCGCCGCAGTCAATTCCGGAAGGACTTTGTTGATTCCCAAGGGGACGTACCTGGTCGGGAAACCGATCCGAGTGACCGCACATGGGCTGAAAATAGTCGGGGCCGGAGCTCAGCACACCGTTCTTAAGGCGTCTGCCGAAATGGACCGGCTGTTGTATCTGCGTGGCACAGGGATGGTCATTTCCAGATTGACTTTGGACGCCAACAAGAAGGCCACCTACGGGATTCACGCGTTTCACCTGAACGAACAGGATTCGCGACTGGAGTTTCTTCGCGTTCATGGAGCCCGTTCGCACGGGATCTTTCTCGATCACAGCCAGGTTTTTGAGATCGCCAACTGCATCGCCCAGGAAAACGGTGGTGACGGGTTCTACATCACCGACTGCAACGGGACACGGATTTCGGTTTGTCGCAGCATGGCCAACCGGGGGCGTGGATTCTGCGTGACCCACACGGATCTCTCGGGCGGTTGCTGGCTGCTCGACTGCGACGCCGAACTCAACGGTCGCGAAGGGCTGGTCGTTTCGGACATGGCGGGGACCCCGGTCGTTGTCGAGCGGATGTGGGTCGAGACCAACAACAAGCCCGTGTCGCTTGGCCCGAACATCTACGACGCGGTTCGCATCGCCAGTCGCAATGTGATGCTCACCAAGTCCCGCATTTCCACGCGAGGCAAGAAGCCCGCACGGCCCAAGTTTGCCATCCACCTGGCTTCGGAGACACGACTGGGAATCGAACCGAAATCGATGAACTTCCAGGTGGGTGAGACGGTCAAGGGAAGCCGGTCCGGGGCGACCGGGGTTGTTTCTCTCGCCCAGGCCGACCCGCTTTTCGGCGACGAGTTTCCGATACCCCCGCCTTACCGCCCCTGGTTGGCCTTGCCACGGAAACTCATGCTCAGGGAGATCTCCGGTTCGTTCCAGGTTGGAGAAACCGTCAGCGGTCGGGACAGTCGGGCCGCGTCACTGATCCGGTCGGTTTCCAGGGTCAGTGCCGGGAACTGCGTTGTGGCCGACAACTGGGTTGCCCGAGAAGACGGGCGTGCACCGGTCGATCGGGTGAAACTGGATCGCGGTTGCACGGCCAATCACATCGGGCGAAACCACTACATGTCGGCAAATGGCCTGGTCGGCGTCGATTTCACCGACGACCCCGGTTCGGTTGTGAGTGATCGCAGTGTCACGACCGGCAGCGGGCCGCCGACCGGTGGCCGTTGGCCACGGGGGGCTTTTCGGTTCAACAGCCGCCCGTCGTTTCTCGAGACGATCGTCCTGGGCAAGGACGTGATCCGGAACGGCGATCTGGAACAGGACGAAGGCTGGAAACGCTATGGCACGCCTCGGGCTCACCAGCGAAGCCGCGAGCAGGCACACGGTGGCAGCCACGCACTCAAGGTGACCGGCAGTGGAGGGGCAGGGGTGAGACAGTCCCTCTCGGACACGTCGGCCGGCCAACGCTTCCGCCTGGACGGCTGGCTTTTTGTTCCCACGGGCACCGTCCGTCTCATCGTGTTTGACGGAAAGAAACTGCAGTACGGGACGACGACAACCGGCCCGACGTGGACGAGGATGACGATGTCGTTTTCGGTCGCCGAAGGGTCAACACCCTACATCGGAGCACAGACGGTGGGTGGCGAAACGGTGTTCTTTCTGGACGACGTGATTTGTCGATTGGTCGAGAAAGTCGAACGCTCGCCACGATTGGTCCTGGGATGGGTTTGCACCGCCGCAGGAAACCCCGGCACATGGGTGCCGGTCCATGCCCATCGTTGATGAGACCGGTTCCGGATAAACTGCTCTTCGGCTCGGTCAACCTCGTCGAACACACACCAGGAGTCCTGCAGTCATGGTGCAATTCATCAACACGTCGACAGGTTTGTCGGGGCCACGGAAAGACAACATCTGGAAGTCGCTGGCGCCGGGCAGTGACGACGGCTGATACAATCGATGCGGATACGAACATGCCGCACGACAATCATTTTCGTCACCAGCAATACAGCGACGGGCCCCCTCGGTCGACGTACGAACTGATTGCCGCTGACGAGCCGCTGGACCCCGGTTGTGACGTATTCCGGGAGAGGATGTCCGATGTCGGTGACCGCTTGAGAGAAGCGGGGATCGGTCTGGTCCTGGTGGTGCACGGCACGTTCGTCGGGCAGGATGCCGGTAGCGTCTGGGCCGAGATTGGACGATGGGCCCCGGCGATGCGCGACATCATCACGCGGCGAAACAAGTCCTGGATCAATGCCGTTGTCGGAGACAGGGGGAATTACACAGACCGGTATGTCGAGTTGTTCGAGAGTGGGATCAACCGTCCGTGTGAGCCTCGGATCGCCGTCGAACGGTTTGACTGGTCGGGAGAAAACCACCATCTCGGGCGGGCAGACGGTGCGGTGCGTCTGGTCGAGCGGCTTCAGGATCTCGACCCCGATCAACGTGTGCTGCTTTGGGGCCACAGCCATGCCGGAAACGTGTTTGCGTTGGCGACCAACCTGATCGCCGCTCCGTCGGAAGTGAGAGACGAATTCTTCAAGGCGGCTCGAGTCGCGTTTCGTAGCCCTGTGCATCGCGGGGTGGATGTGCCGGTGTGGCAGGCCGTCTGGGATCGACTGGCCGAACAGCAGTTGCCGTCGCTGGGCGGCCGGCTTGATATCGTCACATTCGGGACACCGATCCGTTACGGATGGGACACGGGGGGCTACGGCAAACTGTTGCACGTTGTCCACCATCGGCCGTCGGAGAATCGCCGGGACTACCTGGCCAGTTTTCCTCCATCCCGGGCCGGGTTGCTCGATGCCGCCGAAGGCGATGTCGTCCAGCAGATTGGGATTGCTGGAACCAATGTTGCGCCCGGTGTGTTTTTCTGGAGAACCTTGTTGGCCGACCGTCGGCTCAACCGGTTCCTGCAACCGGGGCTGTCGTCTGTGCAATTGCGGTCACGATTGGCGTTGGGGATGAGGGTCCCCGACGAGGGCCACGCGGTGCTTGTGGACTACGGGCCGATTGGGGGATCGATCGTCGAACACCACGCCGGCCATGCGGTATACACTCTGCCGAAATGGTTGGCATTTCATGCCGGGCTGGTGGCCGACCGCATGTATCCATCGGCATGCACTTGAAGCACACGGTCCCGGTGCCGTATCTACTGAGAAGAAGTTCGCGATGTTTGCAGAGAGGTACGAAAGCGATGAGTGAGCAACCCTCTGGTCAAGTCGAAAGTGTCGACCAGTTGCGAGAGTTCTACGATGATCCGTCGCTGCTGTCGCAGCAGAAGTTCATGGAGACCCTCGACGATCATTGCCGTGCGATGATCGCCCGTTCGTCTTTCTATTGTATTGCCACGATGAATCCCGACGGGTCCCTGGACATTTCGCCTCGGGGGGATCCTCCGGGATCGGTCGTTGTGCTTGATCCTTCGACCCTGTTGTTGCCCGATCGCCGGGGGAACAACAAGTTGGACAGCATGAGCAACGTGACCGAGCGATCCAGAACGGCCCTGTTGTTCCTGGTGCCCGGGGTCCTGGAGACCCTTCGCGTGACAGGATCGGCTGCGGTGATTCACGATGATCCGCGTCTTGAGGCCTGCGCGATCGAGGGCCAGGTGCCTCAAGTCGGAATCCTCGTCTCGGTCGAAAAGGCCTGTCTGCAGTGTGGCAAAGCGGTCAAACGGGGGGGATTGTGGGAAGAGACGTACAGGATTTCCCGGTCCGAATTGCCGTCGTTTGGCAAGATGCTGGCCGACCAGACGGACACCGGCCAGACGGTCGAAGAACTGGACCAGTCAATCGATGATGCGTACGAGAATCGCTTGTATTAGGCGGAGATCTGACATGTGGCGTACCCAATCTCAGACTTTGTGTCTGATTGCCCTGGCCACATGCCCGGCTGCTGTTGCCGCAGAACAGCCAGACAAGTTCACCAGGCCGGTTCGGCTCGTCTACGGCGATCCTGCGACGATCGCACCCATGATGGGCCCGGCGATGACCGTCGACTGGGATCGCGACGGACGGATGGACCTGGTCGGTCGGAATTACTGGTGGCCCGAGCCTCCGAAGTGGTGGCGGAACACCGGCCGCAAGCACAAAGGGGTGACGCTGTTCGAGCGTGCCGGCCAGGGGGGGATTGACGAACAGAGGTACGGTGAACCCAGTTGCACGATGATCGGGGACCTGGACGGTGACAGGTTTTTCGATGCCATCGTCAGTACGCCGAAGGGATTTGAGTGGCACGAGGACACGACCACCAAGGGGCTGCGGCGTTTTCAGCGGCGGGGGTTTCTGCAATCGGCGTTCAACGGAAATCTGCCGATGCCGGAAAAAGGCGAGGAACACCCGTGTTGCTGGCTCGCCGACTTCGACGGCGACGGTCGTACCGACCTGTTGACCGGAACACGTTCGGTGGGAATGGATCGCTATTTTCCCATGGTGGGGATCGGCTTCGGCCAGGGATGGAAGGATGGCACCTGGTTGCCTCGCGACCTGACGGCCACCGTCTGGTGGCACCGCAATGTCGGCGACAACAAGCAGCCCCGGTTTTCGCACGGGACGCTGTTGACAGCCGGTCCCGGGCGGCGGGCGATCACGTTCTTTGACCACGCCGAACCGGTCGTGGTGGACATCGACGGCGATTCGCGGCAGGACCTGTTGGTGGGGACGCTGGAAGGGGTTGTCGTCTTCCGAAATGAGGGCAAGCCGAAGGCCATGCCACGGCTGGATGGCGGTCACGCGCTGACGTTTGCCGGTCGCGAGGAACTGCCGTATGCCAGCCGAACGTTCTTCGCGTTTCGCGACGACAAGGGGCTGGTGCACCTGAGAGTGGGTGGGCCGTTGGCCAGCGAGGCGGTCCAGTTGGACAAGAACAAGCCATTTGCCTTTGGCCCACTGAGGACGATCCCGTTTCGCGGTGCCGAATTGCGTCTGGACGATTTTGCCGTGCCCGACGCTGCCGACTGGGATGGCGACGGCAAGATCGACCTGATCGTTGGCGGCCAGGATGGATGGATCTGGTTTTTCCGCAATCTGGACCCGGCAGGTGGAGTCGGCCGATGGGCCCCACCGGTGTGGCTGAAGGCCGATGACCAGGTGATCCGTTTTGTCGGCCAGGAGTGTCTGCAGGGGCCCGTTGAGAAGCTCTGGGGATATTCGAATCCGACGGTTGCCGACTGGGATCTCGATGGAGATCTCGACCTCGTTTGTGGATCCATGTCCGACACCTACCACTACTTCGAGAATGTCGGCACCCGGACCCGCCCTCGGCTGACAGCGCGCGGTCCGCTGCGTTTTGTGGGCAAGAAGGGCGGGGAGGTCTCGACCGGTTGGCGGAGCCGTCCCGGTGTCGGTGATCTCGACGGAGACGGGTTGCCGGATCTCGTGGGAGTCGATGGCAAGAGCCGGTTGTGTTGGTGGCAACGGTATCGTGATGACGGAGGGCGATTGCGGTTGAAACCTGCCAGGCTCCCCGTCGATGGCAATGGCCGGCCGTTTGTCGTGGCCGGCCACTGGCGGCACGTGGGTCGTACCAAGATCGTCGTGTGTGACTGGGACCACGACGGCCGTGCTGATGTCCTGTGTTCACCACCCATCGCCAAGAACGGGGGCCACCAGTTCTTCTTCGGGAACCAGGGCCTGCAAGGCGACAAACTGGTCATGAAACCCGAGGCGAAGCGGATCATCCTGGACAACCTGAACTTCCCGCCCTTCACGCACTACAACATGTGCGAACCGGTCGACTTCGACGGCGATGGCGTTTGGGAGGTCCTGGCGGGCTTCGACCGCGGGTACATCTACTATTGGAAGCAGTGAGACGAGGTGACCGCGGAGGCCGTTGCCAGGGACACCGGCCAGGTGATGGACCAACGCATCATTTGTTCCGGCCGGGAGGCGTCGGTGCATCCCGACCAGGGCCGGCGTCGGCTGCCTGGTCCAGAGCACCCAGCCCGAACGGCGTGAAGTGGAACGACCGGCTGGAGTATCCAGCCTGGACCTGGCGGTCTCCGGATTCGAGGCCCTTGCGGCCTGCAGCCATCGCCGCCTGGAACGCCTGGCGAAAAATTCGACGGTGACGCTTGTTGCCGGTCAACCGGATCTCGTGGGCGAATGCCAGTGCGGCCAGCAGGACGGTGGAATGCGTGTTGCCCATGCGAGATTCGCGGATGTGTGTGCACGCTGTCCCGTAAAACGCCTTCGAACGTTCGTCCCAACACTCTCGGATCATCTGGTCCAGCCCGGCGGACAGCCCCTTCAGCACCTCGGGATCACCCGTCGCCTGGTGATAGCGGGCCAGGGCACTCAGGGTCAGGGCCAGCAGGTAGGAGTTCTGGCCGCGGCATCGCTGGCTGGTGCTCTTCATCGAGCAGTGACCGTAGGCCAGCATCACGACCCAGCCTCTCTTGGGGTTCAGGTGGTCACGGAGCATGTGCCAGTGACGGTGTGCGGCAACCAGGTACCTGTCGTCGCCGGTTGCTTCCCAGGCGGTCATCAACAGGTTCAGCGGCCAGCCGATCTCCCGGAGATGATCGGAATACCTGCCCCCTTCGCTGGCCACACGGTCGGCGGCCATTCGAGCCACGTCCAGGGCTCGCCGGTTTCCCGTCAGCAGGTAATCGTCGAACAGGCCGCCCAGCCAGAGATGGCCTCGGTTTTGCAGCATCCCGAGCTGGTACCACCAGGCGGCTTCAAGCGGAGCGCGATCGTAGTAACCTCCGGTATGCCCCACACTGTGTGTCCAGATGTGACCGGGCTGCGGCTGTCCGTGATGGTCCAGGCCCCGGATGTGACGATTTACGGCGTGGACGACATCGACGTCCATCAGATGGTCTGCGCCCTGTCGGGCTCGGTCGAAATACCGTCTGTCACCGGTTCGCAGGTATTGCACGAAGAAGCAGTGTGACGTGTCGTATTCCTGGTTTCCCCAGCCACCTCCGAACTTCTCGACGTGGTACCAGTCGCCGAAGTTCAGCATGCCGTTTTCCCGATTGCTCTGCTGAGCATCGAGATGCTTGGTGAACATCTGGTCCAGCCAGCCGTCGTAGCCGTGGTATTTCCGGGGGTCGGCCGGAGGGGCGGTCCCCAGGACCCCCGTGGCCGTCACGTGAGCTGGTGTGCACTGGGCCAGCAGCGGTTGTTCGGCAGCCCGAAAAAAGTCCCCGAGGCTGTTGGGTTGGGGGGGGCCATCAAACGGCATCGCCCACACGCGGTGCGTCTTCGCGACGCCGATCTTCACCGTGTAGACGCCGTCTCGCAGATAGTAGTAGTGCTTGACTTCTTCTTTCAGCGGGCGGCCGTCGTACTGGCCCTCGGCAAAATCGGGGCACAGCCCAATTCGCAATTCTCCCGGCTTCACCTCCAGGCTCTTGGGCCAGTTCTGCCAGAACTCCCGTACGCCCAGTGCGATTCCCCCATGAGGTCCGGCGACGGCGGCCCAGCCGTTGGCGTGGCCCCGAGTGAGCTTGTCACCGAGCCGGAACTGCTGGTCGTCCAACTGGAACAGGCGCGAGGGTTTCGACGGTTTGCCCGACAGGATCAGTCGGTCGCCACGTTCACGGGTTGAACAGACGACTTCGAGAGAATGGAATCTCGACATCAACGTGTCGGGGTCGTCGTTGATGAAGGTGTAGTCGAACCGGAAAAATGGCCTGCCCCGAAAAACATGAAGGCGAACGAGGTAGCGGAACTTCGTGCCCTCGTCGCTGTTGCCGTGTTGGCCTTCGATCCGCACGCAAGCTCGCAGCGGACCGTGCTGTTCGATGGTCCAGGTGGACAGGGACAGGTCGGCACGGAATCTTCGGCCGCGGCCATCGACCAGTTCGATGCCGCTGGCCCGGTCGTCGGTCAGCCGTTCGTCGTCGGAGAACCGGCCATCACCGTTGCGGTCCAGTGAGACGTGATCGAGCAGCCGGAACCGGTCGGCCGCCAGTTGAATCCTCAGCGGTCCGGTCTTCAGCAGCGGGACGATGCGGTTCTCGGGAGAGCCCAGCGAGATGATCAGCGGTGGGCCGGGGATGGGCTTTCGGGTCACCCCCGGGCCATGCCGCAGGACGTAACGTCGGCTCTGGTGGGGAGCCAGGGTGGCCTGGAAATCGATCAACAGCCAGCGGATGGACCCGTCGGACCAACGACCAAGAACCTCGGCCTGCAGTGGCACCTGTTTGCCGTCGGAGTCGAACAGGGCTGAGTGGCGGGCGTGCCGCACCTGGCCCCGAGGGAGTGGGATGCCGGAGGTGACGGGCCAGTCGGCCCGAGCCACGCCTGTCGGTTCGGTCACGGTGATCGGGGTTTCACCGGCTGTGGCCTGTAGCCCCAGACCGATCAGCAGGGTGGTGACGCGGACCAATAGGTGACGGTTGGCATGAAAGGCCGGGGTGAGGCTTCGCCGGGGAACCGGTGGGATGAAGCGGAGCGTCATGTCTGGTCCTTTCCGATGCGTGTTCTGAGCGGTTCCGGTTCCTGTCGGCTGCTGGGCCAAGAAAATCGTGGGACCGGGCTTGCTTCAGTGTCGCCGGGACCTTGCCGTGGTTCAAGCAGACCGAAATCTTGCTGGAATCGACACGCGGTTTCCGCGATCGGCGGTCGTTTTGCGATCCCCCCGGCTCGTTGATAGGCTGAGGCCCCGACATCACGATCCCCGCAGACCGATCTTCTGCTCACACGAGGCCACTGCTGATGACGTTCAAGACAACCGGTTTCTTTTTCGTGTTGTTGGTTTCTGTGACGGTGGTGCTTGTCGCCCAGGAGAACGAGAAGCAGATTCTCGGTCGATACCAGGCGGCGGCCAGCAAGGGGGGGGATGCCAAACGCGGCGAGGTGGTCTTCAAGTCCAAGCAGGCCGCCTGCGCGAAGTGTCACATTCTCTCGGGCAAGGAGCGAAAGGCGGGGCCGAAGCTGGGGACGATCGGCGACAAGTACACCCGCGACCAGTTGATCAATTCGGTGCTGCAGCCCAGTGCCAGGATTCATCCCGACCATGCAACGACCACCGTGGTCACCACCGCCGGGAAGACCATCAACGGTGTGTTGCAGTCACGCGACAAGAAGGAAGTTCGGCTGCTGGATGTTGAGGGCAAGCTGGTCCGTATTCCGATCGGGATGATCGAGCTCGAGAAGCCGAACAAGATATCGCTGATGCCGACGGGGATCTACAAGTTGATCAAGGCCGGGCAATTTGCCGACCTGGTGGCATACCTGGAGACCTTGCGTCAGGCGGCCGGCAAGTCGCAGTGGGCCGGAGTGCCCGAGAAGATGCCGATGGTCAAGAAACCGGCAAGGCTCGTGCGTCTTCATTCCCAGGAGATGAAGTTCGATCACCCCGTCTGCATCATCTCCAGCCCGACGGCCGAACGCGAGTTTTTCGTCGTCGAACAGAAAACCCGCAGGATCTACCGGTTGACCAAGGGCAGCGGAGATTCCAGCACGGACAGGAAAGA
>MDTE01167713.1_pt1 | contig 12435 bp, 12 predicted proteins | sample 811231 | NCBI WGS metagenome assembly MDTE01 (sample SAMN05326651, study PRJNA326480) | marine metagenome | isolation source: seawater | place: Indian Ocean: Red Sea | collected 2010
AAATACTACCATCAATTGTGTTTATTATGCAATCTATCAATACTCTTATTTGTTATGGAAAGCGTGTATGTGCTTTTCGTATGGGAGTAAAAAATATTTATGATAGAAAACCATTCCTTAGTCCTACAGATTATGGTATCAAAAAATCTAGAGAAATTGCTAAGATGTTAGGTAAATTTTAATGGCTAAAGAAAAAAAATATCGCTCAAGCGAATGGTATAACTCTAAGTCTCATAGAAGGGATACATTCATACATAGAGGTTGGATGAGGAATCAAGGGCATCCCAACCATCTTTTCGACGGCAGACCAGTTATAGGAATTTGCAATACTTGGTCTGAATTAACTCCTTGCAATGGTCATTTTAGAGAAATTGCTGAACATGTAAGAAGAGGGGTATACGAAGCAGGAGGTTTTCCATTAGAATTTCCAGTTTTCTCTGCTAGTGAATCAAATTTAAGACCTACAGCAATGTTGTTTCGTAATCTTGCTAGTATGGATGTTGAAGAAGCTTTAAGAGGAAATCCAATTGATGGAGTAGTGCTTTTAATGGGTTGTGATAAAACTACGCCATCATTATTAATGGGTGCAGCTAGCTGTGATCTTCCTACGATAGGTGTGTCAGGCGGACCAATGTTAAATGGACAACATAGAGGTAAAACAATAGGATCTGGAACAGGAGTTTGGAAATTAGATGCAGATTTAACCGCTGGTGTCATTTCTGAAGATGATTTTGTAGAAGCTGAAATTTCAATGAGTAGATCGAAAGGCCATTGTATGACAATGGGAACAGCTTCAACAATGGCAAGCATGGTAGAATCTTTAGGTATGGCATTGCCACATAATGCTGCCATACCAGCAGTAGATTCCCGAAGATATTCAAATGCCTTTCTTTCAGGAAAAAGAATTGTTGAAATGGTTAAAGAAGATTTAATTATGTCTAAAATAATTACAAAAAAATCTTTTGAAAATGCAATTAAAGTTAATGGAGCAATTGGAGGTTCGACAAATGCAGTAATACATTTAGCTGCAATTGCTGGTAGAATGGAAATTGATCTTTCTTTAGACGATTGGGAAATATGTGGAAAAGAAATTCCAACACTTGTTAATCTTCAACCATCAGGAGATTATTTAATGGAGGATTTCTATTATGCAGGAGGCTTACCCGCTGTTATAAAAAAACTACTAGATAAAGATTTACTTAATAAGAATTCACTTACTGTTAATGGAAAAACATTAGAGCAAAATAATTTTGATGCAGTTTGTTGGAATGAAGAGGTTATTAGGAATTTTGATAATCCAATAACAAAAGATGGTGGTATTAAAGTATTAAGAGGTAATATAGCACCTGATGGAGCAATATTAAAACCTTCTGCTGCTTCAAAGCATTTATTGCAGCATACTGGCAAAGCTGTAGTTTTTGAAAGTGTTGAAGAGTTTCATAAAAAAATCCATGATCCAAATTTGGATGTTGATGAAAATTCGATATTAGTTTTAAAAAATTGCGGACCAAAAGGATACCCAGGCATGGCAGAAGTAGGCAATATGCTTTTACCTCAAAAACTTTTAAAAAAGGGAGTTAGGGATATGATTAGAATTTCTGATGCTCGAATGAGTGGCACAGCTTTTGGAACAGTAATTTTACATACAGCACCTGAGTCTGCTATTAAAGGTCCACTTGCAGCTGTTCAAAATGGAGATGAAATTAAAATTGATGTTAATAACGGTATAATGGAATTACTTGTTGATGAAAAAATCATAGAAGAAAGATTAAAAGAATATAAGCCAGTTCTTCCTGAAATCACTAGCGGTTATCAAAAAATGTATATTGACCATGTTATGCAAGCCAACAAGGGAGCTGATCTTGATTTTTTAGTTGGTAAAAGAGGCACAGAGGTCAAACGCCATAGCCATTAATTATTTCAATGATTAATAAAAATCTATCAAATTCAATTGTTGTATTTATTGATTGGGGAACTACTAACTTTAGAGCATACAAATTTGATTTAAAAAGCAATAAAGTATTAAAAAAAATTGAAACCAATAAAGGAATTTTAAATTTCAAAAATAAAAAACAATATATTAATATCATTTTAGATACGTTAAGAAAATTTCGTTTAAAAAAAGATCATTATATTTTGATGGCAGGAATGGTTGGCAGCAAAAAAGGACTTTATGAAGCTCCTTATGTTTCAGTACCTACAACAATAAAAAATATATCTTTCAAAACATCAGTTAAAAAAATTTTAAACATGAATATAAGGATTGTTCCTGGTTTAGTTTATAAAAAAAATAATTTTCTTGATGTAATTAGAGGAGAAGAAACTCTAGCTATTGGAGCTATAAATAAACTAAAAATAAAAAAAAATTGTTATCTTTGTTGCCCTGGAACACATTCAAAATGGATTTTCATTAAAAATGACAAATTTAAATTTTTTTCTACTTATATGAGTGGAGAAATATATGCTGCAATTTATAAAGGAACAATTTTATTACAATCCTTACAAAGAAATTCAAATAAATTTTCTAAAAAGTATTTTACTAAAGGACTTAGTTTAATAAAAAAAGGATATTCATTTCCAAATATTCTTTTTAAAATTCGTACTATGGATCTTTTTAATCAAGCAAAGTCAAATGAAGGCAGTTCATTTTTATCTGGCTTGATTATTGGTATGGAGATAAATGATATATCTAAAAAAAAAGGTCTCTATAAATCTACTGTAATACTGGTAGCTAGCGGACCTTTAACAAAAATGTACTCAATTTCTCTTAATTATTATAAAATTAAATACAATTTGGTTAATGCTGATGAATGCTTTATTAATGGGATGAAAAAGATATATGAATCAAACAACCGATAATTTTTTAAATTCGCTTTCAAAATCAAAAATAGTAGTAATTTTGAGAAATATAGAACTCAAACAATGTGAAGAATTTGTTGGTTTATTAGAAGAAAATCAACTAGATACCTTAGAAATAACTCTTAATTCTCCAGACCCTTTCTCTTGTATTGAATTAATTGCAAAAAAATTTCCAAAAATTAATATAGGAGCTGGAACAGTAATTGAGAAAAAAGACATTACAAAATTAAAAGATTTGGGTGTAAAGTTTATTGTTTCGCCAAACACAAATCCAGAGGTAATTACAGAAACCTTAAATAATAATTTAATATCAGTGCCAGGTTTTTATACTGCCACAGAAGGGTTTAATGCAATAAAATATGGAGCAAATATTTTAAAACTTTTTCCCTCAGGAACAAATGGTTTGAATCTTTTAAAAGATTATTCTGCGGTTTTTCCTAAACATATTAAGTTTATTCCTACAGGCGGAATAAATTTAGATAATTTAAAACAATTTTTATCTAAATCTTTTGCAGTTGGTATTGGAAGTTCTTTATTTTCCTCAAATATTTCATTAAATGAATTTTCTGATAGAATTCAAAATATAAAATCTTTAATTAAATTATGAAAATAGAAAAAATTGATCTTTATCCGGTTTCTGTACCATATAAGTTAATTGAAAAAAGTTCACGCGTTTATAGAAGTGGAGTTTCAGATATTATTATTAAAATTACTACTAATGACGGAATTGTTGGTTGGGGAGAAGCAACTAGAACAGCTAGTGCGAAAGTTATTCTTGAAGCATTGAATGCAATGAAACCAATTTTAATAAATAGTAATCCTTGGCAAAATTTAGAACATGAAAATAATATTTATAATACCGCTCTTTGGCATTGGTCTCCAATTACTGCCAACCTTGCATATGGAGGAATTGATATGGCGCTGTGGGATATTTATGGAAAAGATACTGAAAAACCTATTTATGAATTACTAGGAGGCAACATAAGAAATGAGGTTAATTATTTTTATTATCTCACTTGGACAAATATGGAAAATTTGGCTGAGCAATGCCAAGATGGTGTTGATAAAGGATATGAGGTTTTTTATTTAAAGATAGGAAAAGACGAAAAAGTTGAAGAAGAGATGATCAAAACAGTTCGCAAGACAATAGGTCCCAACAAAAAAATAAGACTTGATACAAATATGTCTTGGACAATACCTCAAGCAAAAAAATTAATTAATCAATGGAATGAAAGATATTCTATAGATTTTGTAGAAGCTCCAGTTCAAATTGAACCCTTAAGTCAAATGAAGGAGTTAAGTAAAAAAGTTAGTACTTCATTGTGTGTTAATGAAGGATTATGGAAAGAAAATGAATTCATTGATATTATAAATTCAAGGTGTGGTGATTATTTATGTTGTAGTCATTACTATGTCGGTACAATAAGAAAATATTTACATTTAGCATATTTATCTAATTATTTAGGGTGGAGGATCTGTAAACATACACATGGAGAATTAGGTTTAACAGCAGCAATTGGACAACATTTAATGTTAGTAATACCAAATGCTTGCGATGGCCATCAACAAACTGCTCAAAATATGGTTGATGATATTCTAACAGAGCCTATACCTATTACTAATCAACCTAATTGGGGTAAAATAGAAAAACCAGGAATAGGTGTTGAAGTAGATGAAGAAAAAGTTCTATTTTACAATAAAAAATTCTTAGAAGAAGGTGAGTTTTTGCCTTATGGAGATATTTTTTAATTTTAATTTTCTTGACCTTTTTTTTTAAATCGAGTTAGATATTAAAACAATGAATAAATCCAATACGTCTTTGCTTAAAATTACAAAAGTTTCTAAACAATTTGGTGAAACTATTGCAGTCAAAGAACTTAGTTATGAAATTTTTCCTCGTGATTTTGTTGCTATTTTAGGGCCATCTGGATGTGGTAAAACTACTTTATTAAAAATGATAGGTGGTTTTGTAGAGCCATCCTCAGGTAAAATAGAAATAGATAATATTGACATCACAAATATTGGACCAGAAAAAAGACCAACTAACATGGTATTTCAGGGTTATGGATTATTTCCTCATATGACTGTTAAACAAAATGCAGCATATGGATTAAAATTACAAAATTTAAACAAAGGAGAAATAGCTGAGAGAACCAATGAAGTTTTAGAATTAGTTAAACTTAATGATTTAGCAAATAGAAATATCACTAAATTATCTGGTGGTCAGCAACAAAGAGTAGCATTAGCAAGAGCATTAATAATGCGGCCAAAAGTTTTATTACTTGATGAACCTTTAGCAGCCCTGGATCTAAAATTACGACATGCAATGCAGGATGAATTAAGAAGAATTCATGAGCAAATTGGAGGTACATTTGTTTTTGTTACTCATGATCAAAGTGAAGCTTTGAGTTTAGCAAATAGAATTGCTGTAATGAATGATGGAGAAATTGTGCAAGAAGGAAATGCAGAAGAGATCTATTTAGAACCTAAAACAATGTTTGTTTCTAATTTTATAGGTGAAACAAATTCTATTTCAAAAAATTTATTTGACCCGTCATTAAATAATCAACAAAATTCAAATGTTATTATTAGACCTGAAGCAATTAAAATATCAACCAACACAACAAACACTGATATAGAATTAGAAGGCATAGTTAATGAAGTTGTTTTTCTAGGTTCACGTATAAAATACAAAGTAGCTGTCAAAGATAATATTTTAAATATTTCGAAGACTTCAGAGAATTATGATAGGCAGATTAAAAAAGAATCAAAAGTTAAAATAGGTTGGGATCTTAAAAATCAAATATCAATAAGCTAATTCATAAATATAGCAGCGGCACCAAGTAGAGCAGCATCATTTTTTAGCTTAGAATTAATAATAGGTATTTTTTTACAGTTTTTTGCAAAAATATATTTTCTGGTATATTTAATCATCATTTTGCATAAAAATTTATTATTTAGTGCAACACCTCCTCCTAATATCACGCACTGAGGATCTAAAATATTAACTAGAAGGGCAATTAAAGATCCAAGAGATTTTGCTATATTTTCAAGATATTTTTTTTTCTCTAAATTCAATTTATTAATTTTATCAAAATCATTAATGTTTTTTTTATTAGTAATTTTAAGTAATTTTTTTGTTATTGACTTTCCTGAATAATAGTCTTCTGGCACCAAATTAAAATTTTTATTCTCTATTGGATTGAATAAATTTATTTCACTTGAAGCAAAATGTATTGCAAAGCCATTATATCCAGAATAGATTTTTTTGTTTTGATATAAAGCATAACTTAGACCTGTTCCGATATTAATAAATATAAGATTCTTATATTTTTTACCTGCTCCATATAATTTTTCACCTCTTAATGCATTTCTTACATCTGAATCTGCTTTTGCTTTAATTTTAAAATCTTGAAAATGTTTTGCAAAGCTTAAATTGTCCCATTTAAAATTAAAAGCTCCTTTTATTATTCCATCATTATTAATCAATTCTGGAACACCAATTCCAATTTTGTTTATTTTTATTGAATATTCTTTTTGAGCTATTCTAATAATATCTAATGCATTTTTGGTAATATTTAATAAATTTTTTTTATCATTTTTGAAAGTTTTTGATTTAATTTCAATTTTTTTTATGACCTTACCTTTATTAATATTAATAATACCAATACTTGTTTTAGTTCCTCCTATATCGATACCTAAAGAATATTTTGTCATTTGATATTTAGCGCATTCATATCTACATATATATCATTTTTTTTACATTCATATATTATAGTTGATGGCCAATTTTTGTTAAAACATTTATTGCGTAATATAATCTTTGTAGCATATTTTTTTTCATTTCCAGATAAAACTAATATTGCTTTTTTAGATAATTTACGGATAGTTCCTAAACCTACTGTAACTCCATATTTTGGGACTTCTTTCAAAGATTTAAATTTAGGAAAAGTTTTAAGATTATCAGTTCTAGTTTCTTTTGATAATCTTATTATACGAGTGATAGAATTTTTTTTTGATTTTAAATTATTAAAAGCAACATGACCATCTGTTGATCCTGAAGCTAAAAGAAATATATCTATACCTCCCATCTTTTTAATTAGGTTATCATAATTGTTAGCATTTTCTATTTTAGGGAAAAAGATATTTTTTTTTAATAATTTATTTTTTGTTTTTTTATAATTAAATAATTTTTGAATAACTTTGTACGAATATCTAACACAACTAAAGTGTGCATTCTGATTACATAGTTTATATTTATTTTTTTTTGTTTTAATTACATACTCATCCATCATGAATATTTTTAATTTACTTAAGTCAATATTCATTTTGTAGCTGTAATAACCTATGTATTTGTAAGTATTTTTAAGAGATCTACCTCCGGGGCAACCTAGATTGATACTTTTGTTTTTTATTATTAATTTAATAATATATTTGGCTAATTGTTGCGATAATTCCTTGTTTTCTTTGAATTTTTTTAACATAAATATTATTATCTGTTTACCATTGGCTTGACATCGAAATTAAACAATTTATCTTATTCAAATCTAAAAATTGATTTTAAATATAAAATATATTTTTTAAAGATTTTTAGCAAATATATATATTTTGGGAGGTAAATATATGAATAAATATAAATCTGGTTTACGCAGAATTAGAAACTTTGGTTTATCAAGAAGAAATTTTAATAAAGGACTTCTTGGTACCGCCGCTGCCGCTGGACTTGCAACTGCAGGTATACCTGGAACAGCATCTGCTGCTACCGATATTACTTTTTTAGGTTGGGAAGGTTATGATGCAGGTTTATTTGTTGATAGTTATTTAGCAGATAATGATATTAATTTAAATACAACTTATATTGGTAACAACGATGAAATTGTCAGTAAATTAGTATCTGGTGGAGTAGGAACAATTGATATTGTTACACCATACATGGGTTATATCCCAATGATGGTTGCGGCAGATATTTTGCAACCTATAGATGAATCTAAAGTTCCAAATTTATCAAAGATTCATCCTTTTTTTGTTAATGATCCAAATATCATTGTTGATGGTGTTCGTTATGGAGTTCCATTTACTTGGGGATGCGCTCCGATGATGTATAATACAAAAGTTATTTCTAGCACTCCTGAATCTTGGGGTGATTTATTTAAACCTGAGTATAAAGGTAAAGTAGGAATGATGGATGATCCATTGGGAAATATTATGCTTGCTGCTGTGATAGCAACTGATGCTGAGGTAGCTACAAGTTTAACAAAAAAACAATTGGATGATGCAATTAAATATTTAATAAGTTTAAAATCAATCATCAGACTTAACACTCCAAGTTGGGGTGACTTAGCGGACGCATTAGCCAGAGGCGATGTTGTAATTACTTTTAGTGGATGGGAAACACTTAAGAAATTTTGTGTTGATAAAGGTGCTGATCATATTGATTATGTTTATCCAAAAGAAGGCACATTTGCATGGTTAGATACTTTTAGTATCGCTAAAGATGCACCTAATGCTGATATTGATCATAAACTTTGTGATATGATTGTTGATGTTCCAGCTCAAAAAATGATTGGTGATGAATTTATCCAAGGTATTACCAATTCTGATGCAATTGCTCAATTAGGTATTTCAAAAGATTATTATCCATATGATGATCTCGACGGATTAGCTAATAGGGCTACTTTTTTTGCTTTTCCTCCTTTAGAAGAAGGATCTGGCAAAACAACATTTAACGAATGGCTTGAAGCTTACGAAAGGTTTAAAGCTGCTTAATTAATATAGAGTGAAATGCTGCTAGATTTTATCTAGCAGCATTATTTTTAAATAATGAAAAATAGAAGCTTTCTACTAGTAACTCCTGCAATAGCAGTTTTTTCGTTATTATTTGTACTTCCATTTATTTATTTTTTCTTAATAAGTTTATGGAAAATTAAATTTTTTAAACTCGTAAGAGATTTTAATTTAGTAAATTATGATAAAGCAATTTTTAATTATATAGAAATATTCATCACAACTTATTCTGTTAGTCTTCCAGTTGCCATCATTACTACTATTATTGGTTTTTACTATTCATATTTAGCAAGGTTTAAAACTGGAAAGTTTGGATCATTAATGATTTTTATCGCTTTAGTGACTCTTTTTGGGGGTTATCTGATGAAAATATATGCTTGGAAAACTATTTTAGGCAATGAAGGTATTATTAATTCAATATTGATTTATTTTAACATTATAAAAGAACCTTTATCTTTTTTATTATACACAAAACAGGGACTAGTTATTACTTTTGTTCATTTTTTATTACCTTTTTCTATTTTACCCACATATGCTGCAATGAGAGGAGTCAATGAAATTGAATTAGATTCAATGAAAGATTTAGGAGCAAAGTTTTATCATGTTCATTTTATGCTTTTTTTTCAAAGATGTAGAACGGGCGTTTTAGCTTCGTTTGTATTTTGTTTATTAATTACTAGTGGCGATTATATTACTCCATATCTGATAGGAGGAAAAATCACTTTTATTGGAAATATGATAGCTCCTAAGTTTGGACAATTTTTCGATTGGCCTGGAGGTTCTGCAATGTCTTTTACTATGTTAGTAATTTCAATTTCAATCATATTAGTAGTAAATTTTCTATTCAAACTAACGGATCCAAAATGATTATCAATAAATCTATTTCAGTAATTTTTGCAATTTTGCTTTCATTTTTTTTAATTTCTCCAATCTTTTTAGTTGTACTATTTGCTTTTACTGATAGGGCGCTTGCAAATTTTCCAATTAATTCTTTTTCTTTAAAATGGTGGATTGAAATTTTTAATCACAGACAATTTGCAAGTTGTTTTTTTAACAGTGTCATCATAGGATTATCTGTAGCTTTTGTTTCTGCAATAACAGGTACTATGGCTGCAATAGGTTTATCAAAACTACCTGCTAAAACAGCTTCAATAACACTAGCTATAATTAGTATTCCTATTATGCTACCGCCTCTTGTTTTAGGTATTGCATTGCTATCATTTTATGTTTCTATAGGTATGAAATTAGGATTACATACTGTTATTATTAGTCACTTATTGTTTACACAACCATTTGTAATACTTGTAGTTTACGCAAGAATGGTTACATTTGATTATAGCGTAATAGATAGCGCAAGAGATCTCGGCGCTTCACCCTTTAAAGCTTTTATAACAATTACAATGCCCATTATACAACCAGTTGTAATAGGCGCAGCCTTACTTGCAGTAGCTTTATCTGTTGATGATTTTATTATTACTTTTTTCACAATAGGAGCTGGAAATACCTTACCGACTTTAGTATTTGGGATGATGCGTACCTCCTTGCGTCCTTCTGTTAATGCAATAGGAACAATTATATTGTTAATGACTATTTCTTCTTCTATCATAGCATTATGGATTACTAGGTATAGAGGATAATGGATCAAATTTTAAAAGACAAAGTTGCAATTATTACTGGGGGTTCTTCTGGCATGGGAAGAGCTGGAGTAGAATTGTTTGCAAAAGCAGGGTGTCAAAGCATTATTGCAGATATAAATGAAAAAGAAGGAAATAATATAAAAAAATTTTTAATAGAAAAAAATCTTAAAGCTGATTTTTTTTATACAGATGTGACTAATTCTAAAAATGTTCAAGAAACTGTAAAAGAAGTATCAAATAAATATGGTAAAATAGATATCTTATTTCACAACGCTGTGGATGTTCCACTTGTTAATAATCATGATAAAAGGATTACTGAGCTTTCTGATGAAATTTGGAACAAAATTACAACATTAGTTTTAGATGGAGCATTTTTTTGTTCAAAATATGTTGGCAAACAAATGTTGAAACAAAAGTCAGGGTCAATTATTTTAACTGCTACTACTGATGCTTTAATTGGACAAGCAGGAATTGATGCTTATACAGCAGCAAAAGGAGGTATTGTTTCGATGACTCGATCGATGGCAGCAGGTTTATCTCCAGAGGGAATAAGGGTCAATGCAATTTGCCCAGGTTTTGTTGAAACGCCTCATCAAATGAAATTTTTAAATGATCCTAAAGTAAGAAAGCAATTAGAGGATATACATTTAATGGGAATAGCTAAGCCAAAAGATATAGCAGAATTTGCGTTATTTCTTGCTTCAGATAAATCAAGATTAATGACTGGAGGTATACACGTCGTTGATGCTGGTTATACTTCTTTTAAAGGTAAATTAGAATTATTTGATCAAATAAGTTCTTAATTTTTTGGATGAAACACTTCATCCGGATTTTCAGGAATAGTTTGCCCTCCATCTATCGTGATTCCCTGGCCTGTAATATAAGAAGCTTCATCTGAAGCAAGAAAACTTACTAACTTTCCTATTTCATCAGTACTAGCTAATCTTCCTAATGGTATAGATTTAGCTTGTGATTTAATATACTCATCTCCTCTTTCAAGTTTCATTCCATCTGACATTACGTTTCCAGGTACGATAGCATTAATATTTATATTATATTGAGATAATTCTACTGCAGCAGTTTTTACCAAACCCATTAAGCCAGATTTTGTAGCAGCATAGTGCGCATGGCCACTTGCACTAACAATTGTGCCAGTTATAGACGAAGTGAAAATAACTTTTCCATATTTATTTTGCATAAAATGATTGAGTGCACTTTGTAGCAAAAGAAAAGGACCTTTTAGATTTATGTTTATAACTTCATCCCATTCTTTTTCAGTAATATCTTTAATCCAGGTCAGAGGATATATTCCTGCGTTCGCACATAAAATATCTAAACGCCCGTATTTACTAATAGCTAGATTTACAACTTTTTCATTGTCTTTTTTTGAGGATACACTGCCTTTAAAAAAAGTAACACATTTATCAAATTGAACATTAAGTTCGCTTTCTGTTTTTTCCCCATCTTCTTCATTTAAATCAAAAAAAATAACTTTTGCACCATTAATCAACAAAGACTTAACGATTCCCTTCCCAATTCCTCTTGCGCCACCAGTGACAATTGCAATTTTATTAGATAATCTTTTGTTCATAAATTGAGTTTATGATAAACAGTGACTATGTCAAATAATTTTTTTCCATTATCTGCTGAAGAATTAATTAATAGAATAAATAAAATACCTAAAATTAAATTAGCAATATTGCCTACTGCATTAGAATATTTACCAAATATATCAAAAGAACTAGGAATAAATTTATATATCAAAAGAGATGATTGTACTGCATTAGCATTTGGTGGAAACAAAACGAGGCATTTAGAATTTATTATGGCAAAAGTCAAAAAAGGTGATTATGATTGTGTATTAACTGGTGCAGCATCTCAGTCTAATTGGTGTAGACAAACAGTTGCTGCTGCAAACAAATTAAATTTAGAAACGTATTTAGTTCTTATGCATGGAATTAAAGGATCAAAAATGCAAGGAAATTTTTTATTATATAATTTAATGGGAGCAAATGTTGATATTGTTGACTGTGATAATCTTGAAGAAATTCCCATGTATCTTGATAAAAAATATCAGCAATTAATAAAAGAAGGTAAAAAACCTTTTTTAATGAAAGGCGGATTTGATCATGAAGATACTGTTTTAGCTGCAATT
>MDTE01081707.1_pt1 | contig 12434 bp, 9 predicted proteins | sample 811231 | NCBI WGS metagenome assembly MDTE01 (sample SAMN05326651, study PRJNA326480) | marine metagenome | isolation source: seawater | place: Indian Ocean: Red Sea | collected 2010
CTGCGAGAGGTACCTCTGTTCCTAGACGGATGTGTCGTGGACCATGAAGTACACCCGCATCCTCGCGCCCGGTCTGTGCGCGGCGTGCACCTCGATCTCGCGGATGAACGCCGCGTCCGGGTCGTGCACGATTATAAACGACGGGCGGACCGTTGCGAGCACCGCGGCTCGGTCCGTCAACGCGTGCACGTAGATATCCCTCTCCGCGAGTAAATCAGCCGCGACTGCCGCGCCCTCGGGGGTGTCCACGTCGAGGTCGTCGAGGTTCCCGGGAAACGCCGGCGTCGTCTCCTCGCGTTCCTCCTCGATCGTCGAACCACCGGTCGTCGTCTTACCCTTGCCCTTGCGCTGTTGCTTAGCGGGCGGCGGGCCCGCGGGGTCCAGGTCCCCCGTCGCGTGCTTGTGCCCGGCTCTCGCCCTCGCTCGCGCCGCGGGCGCGTTTGCCGCGCGAGCCTTCCTGAGCGTCTCCTTGTGCAGCCTGTCCGCCTCCACCGCGATGGCCTCGCGCTCCGCGGGAGTCCCTATGACGGCGACGTTCATGTTCCTCCCGCCGCCGCGCCCGCCGCGACCGCCGCGACCGGTGCCCGGTCCCCCCGCTCCCGCGTCGGCCCTGGCGCCGCGGCCGGCGGGCCCCGGAGGGTTCGCGGGAACAGCCTCCCCCATCATCGCCGCCCGCATCCTGTCCATCTTGCTCATGGGCCGAGTACCCCGACCGCCTCCTCTGCCGCCGCCTCCTCTTCCGCGCCCGCCGGACGAGGCGGACGTCGGCTTCTCCTTCCCCTTCGCCGCGTCCCCCGCCGCCTTCCTCTGCCGCAGGTACTTCTCCCAAATTTGCCGCATCAAACCTTCGGAGCCTCGGAGGAGCATCCCGGTGAGCTGACTCGCGGCGGCTTCGTCCTTCGCGACGATGAGCGTCGGTCCCTGGCCGTACCGCTCGGCGAGGCTGGGTCCGCCCTCGCCCTCCGCCCTCCTGATGTCCTTGGAGGACTTCAGGAAAGACGCGATTGACTTGTCGTCCTCCGTGAGTTCGTCCACCAGCGTCTCGTCGTCTGCTCCGTACTTTTCCATCTTACGAAGGAGTTTCTCCTTGTCGTCGTCAATCTCTTTCACGATCTCCTCGATCAGGCGCCACTTGGGCATCGGTTCGAGGACCATGCGAAGCGCGGGCGCGGTGGATTCGGGCGGTGCCGCGCGTTTCGCGCCGATGCCTGAGCCCTCGCCGAGTCCCTCGGGGGACACCGGCGGCTTGCGAAGCGCGTAGACGCGCCTTCGCGCCTGCTCGAATATCGTATGCGCGTGTTGCGTGAACATCCACATGCTCATCGATCCCTCCGTCAAACGCAGCGTCTCGAGGTACCGCAGGAAAGTCACGGCGTCGTACCTCAGGAGAAAGTTAGCCAGATTTCTGAGCGTCCGAAGGTCCCACACCACCTGCTTGACGCGCCTCGACACCACGTTCCACACCGGGTCCAGCTGCCGCTGGATGATGCGATCGAACGACTTGAACAAACCGGCCTCCACGGTGAGCTCGCTGGTGTCCACGTGCTTGCTCTTCTTTAGCTCGGTCATGCACTCCTCCATGACTTGCACGATGGCTTCCTGGATCTTTTTGACGCGGTTTGAGAGGGGCTGGCGCAGTTCGACCACCTCGGGCGCGTGAGCGTCGAGGCAAGCCCTCACCACCAGCTGAAACCGCGGCCACAGGTTCAGCTGGCGGGTCATGAGGCACTTCATCACCTGGTCAACCTTGCTGAATCCGCGCGTGAGATCGCCCGGTCGGTCGGTGAGCGCGCGGAGAAACCCGCGACGGTTACCGGAGCGGAAGAGGCGGACGACGAACGCTTCCTGGGACATGTCGGTGACGCGGTGCCCGTTTGCGACGATGACGCCTTGGATGTTCGACGGAGGCAAGGCCTCCCTGAGGATGTCCACGGCTGCGATGCGGGTGGTGACGAACATCGGCCCGCCGTTGCGGTAAATCTCTTCGCGTCGATTCCCTGTGACTTCCGCGGTGATCACGGGTGGATACGGCATGCCGTGCATCTTGCAGTGGACCTTCAGCGCGGTCCTGTTGAACTCGTTGAGCCCGAGGATGAGAACCGCGCCGGCGCCGACTCGGTACTCCAGCTCGGGCGGTGCCCCGTCGCCGTCCTCGCCGTCGACCGCGGCATCCTCCGCTCCACCCGAGGGTAGCCGCGGTATCTCACGCGCCAGGTGACCGGCTTGCGTGCCCCCCGGCACGGTGTGCTCCTTCAGCAGCAGCGCGAGGATCTCGACGAGCCCGAGCCCCTCTGCGATGCACGTCAGCCCGTCGCGCTCGAGGAGCTCGTCGACGATGTCCTGCTGGAACTGAAGGACGGCGCCGCCGCCGCCCGCCGCCCGCACGTGAGCGAGCGCGGCCTCGGGTACATTATTCAGTGCGTCATCCTCCCCCGAATCCTCTCCGGTGAGATCGACGAGCTCGCCCGCGGCTCCCCCGCCCATCGCGTCCCGCCACCGAAAATGACATCCGAGATCCAGTCCTTTCTCTCCGAGGCGCCCACGGAGCTGCCCACAGGTGCACTTTAGATTCGTCGGTGGATAAGAGGCACTTCCCACAGCGCGAGCGATGATGGCCGCACGCTGCTCGCTCAACATCGCGCCTCACGCGCGCGTTGCTCTTCCGGCGTCGTCGAGACGCCGCGCCGACGGCGTCACGTCCAGGGTTCGTCGCGTTCCTCGCGCGGCGGAGGCGGACGCGAGGGCTGCGGAGGCGAACGTCGCCGTCGAGGATGAGGACGACGACGAGTTGGCCGAGCGCAAGGCGGTGTCGGAGCTCGTCGGTTGGTGCGTGTCCAAGGGCGCGCAGGGCAGCGGGCTCTCCGTGCTCCTCCCGGACGGCCGCGGACGCGGCCGAGGGCTCGAGGCCAGCCGAGACATCGAGGTGCGCGGCCCCGTCGGGCTTTAGGGTTGAACGAACGGAATCCCGCTCCGAAACGACGAACGACCCGCGAACGACTGACCCATTCCCCCTCCCCCGTCGTTCCCCTTTCCTGACCGATCCAGAACGGCGAACCGGTGCTGAGGCTCCCGCTGGAGATGGGCATATGCGACTACCAGGACGGCCATCCCGCGGAGGCGTGGGAGGTCATGGCCAACGCGCCGTGGGGCGTTCGGCTCGCGTGTCGACTCCTCCAGGAACGAGCCAAGGGCGAAGACTCCGATTACGCCCCGTACATCGCGCTCATCCCGGAATCCGTCCCGGGATCGCCGCTGATGTGGACCGACGACGAGGTGGCGTCGTTGCAGTACCCGCCCGCGGTCGCGGAGGCGCGCGAGATGCGCGACGCCGTCGCGACCTGGTTCGGGAAGCTCTCCGCGGAGGCGCCCGTCGCGCTGGCGGGCGCGAATCTCGAGTCGTTCAAGTCCGCGGTGTCCGTCGTGCACTCGCGCACGTACGGCGTCGCGTCCTCCGCGTCCGGCGAGGGATACTTCCGCGCGTTGCTACCCCTGGCGGACCTGCTCAACCACGGCGGGGACGAGTACCCGGCGTCGGCTTCGTCCCCCGCGAACCGAGGCGGTAAGGCGAGCGAGGCGCCCGACGCGAAAAAGTGGCCCCCCGCGGGATGCTCGGACAACATCGCGTGGTCTGAGCTCAGCGACGAGGGGGTGATCGAGTTCGCCGCGACGCGAGACATCGAACCGCACGAGGAGGCGGCGATGTCCTACGGCGAACGGAGCAACGATCACTTCCTCGTGTACTACGGATTCGTACCCCCCCGGAACCCCCACGATGACGTCGTGGTCTTCGCCGACGTCGATCACGCGCTGTCGTGGCACATGGTGTTCCATCCCGAGCTGTGGGACGTGGACGAGGCGGAGACGGAGGTGAGGGAGGCGGCGGCGAGGGCGGCGGTGCGAGAGGTGGAGAGGGCGCTCGCCGAGACGACGGACGGCGCGTTGGCGGCGTCAGAACCCCGGCTGAAGGTTTTGCCCGGCGGTCGATGCGACGCGCGGCTCGTGTCGGCGTTCGCCGCGGCGTACGCCGGGACGGAGGGGGCGGCGGGCGCGGAGCGCGGGGCGCCGGTGGCGGCGGTGGACGTCGAGAGCGCGCACGCGGACATCGCGAGGCGGTGCGCCGAGCTTCTTCGCGCGATGCCGACGACGCTGGCGAAGGACGTCGAGGCGATCGGCGCGACTTCGGACGGGGAGAGCGACCGGCCCGTGAGCGAGGGCGCGAGGGTGGCGGCGGCGTACAGGGCGCACAAGAAGGAGGTGCTGATCGACGCGGTGCTGGAGCTGGGCGGTGAGGCGGTGAAGCTCGCCGACGACGCGTGAAGGTATCGGCGAATGCCGGGTGGTGGGCGACGTGTAATGAAAAAAGTTTGACATCCGCGAGCGCGTCGATCCCGACAATTTTTCAGGGTTTTAGGGCTTCCCTCCACCTCCGCGCGGCACACTCGACGCCGGCGCGCGCTCGACTCGTCAATCATGCCGTCCAAGGGTCAGTCTCGCTCCAAGGGGGGCGAGGAGGCTAAGGTGCCCCTCCAGGCGGTGGTCCTGGCGGACTCGTTCACTCATCGCTTCCGCCCGATCACGCTGGAGAGGCCCAAGACCCTGCTTCCGCTCGCGAACGTGCCGATGATCGAGTACACCCTCGAGTTCCTCGCCAGCAACGGCGTGGAGGAGGTGTTCATCTTCTGCTGCGCGCACGCGGATCAGCTCACGCAGTACATCGAGAACAGCGCGTGGAGCAGCACCGCCGGCTTCGTCGTCCACACCATCGTAAGCACCAACTGCATCAGCGCCGGCGAGGCGCTCCGACTGATCGACCACAAGCACGTCATCCGGTCCGACTTCATCCTCATCAGCGGCGACACCGTGGCGAACATGGACCTCCGCAGGGCCCTCGAGGCGCACAGGGAGCGACGCAAGACGGAGAGGCTGGCGATCATGACCTGCTGCTTCAAGACCATCACGCGGCGCCAGAGGGAGGAGCACCTCGGTGAATCCAACCTCGTGGTGGCGATGGACCCGGCCACCGGTCGCGTCCTGCACTACGACGAGCAGGCCTCTCCCTCCCTCCCCGACGCCAACGCCTCGCCGAAGAGGGCCAATGCGAAGCTGAGCCCGCTGTCCCTGGACGCGAGCCTCTTCAGCGAGCACCCCTCCGTCAGGTTGCGAACCGACCTGCAGGATTGCCACGTCGACATCTGCGCGCCCGAGGTGCTCATGCTCTTCACCGACAACTTCGACTACCAGCACCTCCGCCGGGACTTCGTGTGCGGCACCCTGAACGAGCGCGAGCTCGGAAACAACATCTACGCCCACGAGCTCGGCGCGCGCGAGTACGCCACGCGAATCACCAACCTTCGAACCTACGACGCCGTGAGCCGCGACGTGATTGGACGATGGGTCTACCCCGTGTGCCCCGACGTCAACTGCCTGCCGCGCGGCGATCCCACCGCGTTCGACCACCGCTGGCCGCAGACGTACCTGGAGAAGGGCGCCGACGTGGATTCCACCGCCGCGATCGGCGCCGGGTGCGTCGTCGGCGCCGGATGCGTTGTTGGGCCGGGCGCGAGAGTCTCTCGATCGGTTCTCGGCCGCGGCGTCGTCGTGGGCGCTGGCGCGTCAATCACGGGATCGCACGTCATGCGAAACGCGAGGATCGGCGTGAACGCGTCCGTCACGAGCGCGCTCGTGTGCGAGGGCGCGGTGATTCACGAGTCCGCGACGGTGGGTAAGGGTGCGATTATCGCGTACGACGTCGTGGTCGGAGCCGGGCACGTCGTCGCCGACTATTCGCGCATCTCGCTCGCGCCCCAGCCCGAGAACGACGACGACGTGGACTCGGACGACGAGCTCGAGATCGGCTCCTTCGGCGGCGGCGGCGGCGCGCGTCTCAGCGACCCGTCGCGGCAGATGGCGAGGTCCGACAGCAAGGGGAGCTTCGGCGGCGGCGGCGGGTTCGACGAGGACGACGACGAGGGACCCGGCGGCGTCTACCTCAACGACCACGAGCGCGCGCTGCTGCAGCGCGCCAAGGAGGGAACCGCGGGATACGCGACGATCGAGCGGTGGGCGCCCGAGGGCGTCGGCGTCGGCGGCGCGGGTCACGCGTGGGCGCCGCGGTGGGGCGAGGAGGAGTGGAGGTTCAGCATCGCGCCCGTTCCCCCGGGATCGTCGGACGCCGCCTACGCCAGGGACGACGCGCTGGACTCGGACGACGACGACGCGCACGTGCGAAGCGGCGCGAAGGCGGCGGCGACGGGCGACGGTTCGGATTCTGAGACGGACTCGGGCGGCGAGGACGACGCGCTGGAATCTCACTTTAGGAAGGAAGTCGCCGAGACGTTCCTTCGGTGCGTGAAGCACGGGTACGAGCAGGCGAACGCGGTGGTGGAGCTGCAGGGTCTGAAGATGGCGGAGAATCGCACGTTCGCCGACATCGCTCGGTACGTCCTGATGACGATCCTCGGCTTGTCCCTTCCCGCGCCGAGGGACGTCACGAAGGAGAACTCGAAGCTGTACCCCGCCAAGGCTCCCGATAACACCCCGGCGCTGCTCAAGTCGATTCGCGAGCGCCTCAAGCAGTGGGCGCCGCTCCTGAGCAGGTTCTTAAAGTCCGAGGACGACCAGGTGGAGATGCTCCTCACGCTGGAGGATTACTGCGCGGAGGATGAGGTGTTCAAGGGGATGCACGGCGCGCTGTTGGTGCCCAGCTTTGCGAAGATTCTTCACCTGCTCTACGACATGGACGTGCTGAGCGAGGTGAGCGTCCTGGCCTGGGCGGAGGAGAAGGGCCTGGCGGGCGAGGAGGACAAACGGTTCCTGAAGCTGGCGCAGCCGTTCGTGGACTGGCTGAAGGAGGCGGATTCGGAGAGCGACGGTTCGGGTTCGGACTCCAGCGAGGCCTCCTCGTCAGACGAGGAGGAGTGATAAAAGGAGCAGAGAGAACATTTTTTCACCGCGACACTCGCTTGGGCTTCCACATTCCTATTAGAAACCATCGCGCGCTTTACTCGCTAGCTAGCTAGAAGCTTGCTACGTCTACGCTTCTGCCGCTTCGTCGTGGGAGGGAGCCCGGTAGCCGCAAAACTCGGCCATGTTTTCCGCCCCCATCGACGCCAGCCGGTTCTCCCAGAATCCTTTGCCGTACGATACCAGAACCTCGTCAGCCTTGTTAACGCCGTGAGGCCCCGCGAACACGCCGAGCTTGAGGTCCCCGGCGGCGTCCCTGTACTGGTCGAACAGCGCGTTGGCACGCTTACCCGTGTTTCTGAAATCGTTGATCATCCTCGCCTCGTTTCCCATGAGCTCAGCATCCAGCGCGAGCTCGTTGTCGTCGCCGAACGATGCTGTGTAATCCGAGGTCTTCGATTCGTTGCCCTTCAGCGTCACGAGGCCGAGGTAGTCGATGATGTGCTCGCCTCGCTCCATCTTGCGCTGCGCGAACAGCCCGTACTCGCCCTTCGCGGGGTGTCGCTCGTCCGTGATGAGCTGCCATCGCACGTTCCGTTTCGTCGCCGACGCATTCGCCTCGACGTGCTTACCGTCGGCGGAGCGCTTGTATTTTTGGTAGACATCCTTTTCGCGGCGGACGTCGTCTCCCCATACCAGACTCGTGAGGTATTTGCACGTGGACGGCCACGCGCTGGACTCCCGCCCGATCTTTGCGCTCGCCGCCGGGGCGACGGCCGCTCTGACCCCCTGCTTGTCCTTTCCCCCCTTTTGCGACTTTCCCATGCGGCGCCCTGGAAAGTGAGAGGAGGTTTTTCGCCTCGGCGGAAACTGCCACGCGGAAGACTACTGAGACGAGCATGTTAATCGCGCCGTCGCTCTATTTGGAGAGGCCGTACTTCTCCTCGTAGTACTTGGTCCACTCCTCCACGCTCTTCCCGCCGTCGCGCCCCGCGTTCGCCCCTCGGTCGTCCAGGCCGAACTTCTCGGAGTAGTGCCGCTCCCAGCGCTCCCGGCTCCGACTTCCGCCCCGGCTTCGTCGCCGCCGGTCCCGCCGGTCCCTACTCCTACTCCTACTCCTGTCCCTGCCCCTACTCCTGCTCCTGCTCCTGTCCCTACTCCTGTCCCTGCCGCGCCGGTCGCGCCGCGGGTAAGACTCGGATCGCGACCTCGACCTCCTCCTCCTCCTCCTCGTCGTCCCGCCACCCTCTCGCTCGCCTCCGCGGCTTCCGTCCCCCGCGCCACCTCGCTCCTTCGCCTCCTCCTCGTCCCGCCTCGCCGCCACCGCCGCCCGCTCGCGTTCCTCCCGGACGCGACGTCTCTCCTCGCGCGACTCCTCCTCCTCCCTCCTCGCCGCGGCGGCGGCCTCCTCCTCCGCCGCGAGCGCCGCGTCCGCCCTCGCCCTACCCGTCTCGCGAGCGGCAAACGCTCGCTCGTCGTCCTCGTGGTCCGAGACGGAAAGGGGAGGAAGGGCGGTGGGCGGCGGCGGCGGGGGGGGGCTCGGGTCGGGCGACGCGCCCGGCGGCGGGGGGGGGTTCCGCGCGTCCATAGGGGCGCGGGGCGACGCGCGCGACGGCGGCGCGACGTCGACGCCGTCGGCGGAGTCGTCGCTGCCGTAGCCGCCGAGGAGACCGCGGAGGCCTCCCGCGTCCTCCTCGTCTACGGTCTCCTCCTCCGTCGTCGTCCGTTCCGTCGCCGCCGGGGTCGGCTTCTTCTTGACCACCTTCACGAGCTTGAACGGCGCGCCGGCGGCGTCCGCCTTCTTCTTGTCGCGCGGCGCGGCCGCCATGGCCTCGGTCGCGGCTTTGATCCTCGCCCTCGCCGCCTCCTCGTCGATCCGGTCCCTCTCCGCGCGGAGCTTCGCCAGCTGCGCCGCCTCCGCGTTCCGACGCGCCTGCTCGCGGCCCGTCGCGATGCGGTCCTCCTCCTCCATCTCCCTGTACGCGTTCATGTCGAGGATTCCGCCCGCGCTCTTGGACGAGAAGACGCCGTTGGTCGCCTTCTCGGCCGCCTCGATCGACTCGACGAGTTCGCGGTACTTGGCATCCCGGATCCCGGTGGCGTCCACGAAGGTGTCGGTGACGCGGCGCGCCCACTTGGGCACGGTGCCGTCCTCGTTCCTCACCTCGACCGGGTCGTCCATCGTCGACGGCGACCGATACGGCTGGCCGGGACGTCGCGACGGCGGCGACACGCGCGCGGCGGTTCTGACGAAGGCGACGAAACCGAACGAGTAGACGAGTGGACGAGTAGAAGTCTTTCACCTCGGCGTCAGATTGGTGCCGCGCGATGGAGATACCGACGCTCGGCGAGAATTGTGCGTTCCCCGGATGCGGCCAGCTGGACTTTCTGCCCTTTGTGTGCAAGGGATGCGCGCGGACCTTCTGCCTGGACCACAGGAACGACCACGGATGCGGCTACGTCGCGCAGGTGCGTACTTGCATCGGAAGTCACCACGAACCGTTGCCTCCCAGATCTGACGTTAACGCCGGTGCCACCTATTACGCGCAGGATACGACGTGCGTCGTGTGTCCGCTGTGCGGCAGCAGCGTCAAGCACGTCCCCGGCGAGAGCATCCACGTCACCTTCGAGCGACACTCGTCCACTTCGTGCGATCCGAATAAGCACCCGAGCAGGTCGAAGCGCTGCGGGGCGCCGAGATGCAAGGAGAAACTCACCGCGGTGAACGCGTACCGATGCCGCCATTGCGGCACGGAGGTTTGCATGACGCACAGGTTCCCGGACAAGCACGCCTGCGAAGAACGCAAGCGCGCGAACGGTAGGACGTCCACGTCCTCGCCCTTCGCCGCCGCCGCGTCGGGTTCCATCGCCGCGAGGGCGTCTGCGGCGAGCGCTCGCATCCGCGACGCCGCGGCGACGAGCGCGAGGGCGCCGGCGGAGAGGAGAGCCGCGACCGCCGCGAGGGAGGTGTGCGACGTGTGCGGCAAGAGCTTCCCGCACATCGCCGCGCTCATCGCGCACGCGGAGTCGGCGCACCGGGTGCACGGGGCGGCGACGCGCGCGAGGGTGACGGGGTCGGGCAATCTGGGAGTGGAGACGTGTCCGAGGTGTGGCGAACGTTTCGCCGACGTCGCGGCGCTCGTGGATCACGTGGAGAGGGTGCACGAGCGCGGAGGGGGGGGCGGGACGAGGCGGACGTCGTCGTCGTCCCAGTGCACCGTGAGCTAGTCGCGACGTAGTGGCGTGGGCGGGCGCGGTGACCGGTGGAATAAACGCGAGGGTCGCATAAAACGAGGCGAATCGCTGGCGAAACGAGTCGCGATCTCAACCCCTGTTTCTCATGTTCTCCTCCATCATCCTCCTCGCCTCCTCCTGCGCAGCCTCCAGCTCCTGCTCGTCCAGCGACATGGCGTCCGCCTGGTCCATCAGCTGATCCAGCTGCTCCGTCGAGCTCGGCAGCGACACCTGATCGTTCGATATCGAGTCGCTCCGCTTTAAAGCCCCGTTGCCGCCGACGAGGTACGCGGCGTCGTCGCGATACCGGTCCACGCTCTCCTTCGGCAGCGACTGCGCGCTCCTCCGAAGCTTATCCCTGTGCCCGTCCTCCGCGCCGCCGTTCTGATCTCGCTCCTCCGCGGCGGCGAAATCGGCGCCCATGCCCCCGTTGGGATACTGGAAGTTGCTCCGAGACTCCCCCTCCTCGAATTCCCGCTTGGCCTGCGGGTGGTACTCGAGGATCTCCCTGTAGAGGAGACCCCGCACCTCCTCCTGCGTGAGCTTCCTCGACTCGAACGCGTACTCCGTCCTGGAGACGATCTCCGCCGCGGGCTCCCTGCTGGGATCCGCCAGACCCGCGAAGTAAGGGTCCGCGAGAGCCTCCTCGGCGGTGGGCCTGTCCTCGGGGTCAAACGCGATCATTCGCTCCAGCAGCGCCAACGCCGCCGGCGCCGCGCCGGGAAACCGAGAGCTGAACGGGATCTTGGGTTTGACGCGCATGTTCCCGAGAAACCGTCGGGCCTTCTCGTTCCGCACCTTGTTGATCACGTCCGGGTGCGGGGTGCCCAGCAGGTCGGTGATGATCTCCAACTGGTGAACCACGTTCTTGCCCGGGAAGAGCGGTCGGCCGCTCAGGATCTCGGCGAAGATGCAGCCGATGCTCCATATGTCGATCGCGGGGGTGTACTTGGTGAAGAAGCTCCCGCACAGCTCCGGGGCGCGGTACCACCTGGTGGCGACGTAGTCCGTCCAGAACACGGTCGTCGGTCCGCTGTCGTGAAACGCCGGTCGCGCCAGGCCAAAGTCGCAAATCTTGAGCTTGCAATCCGCGTTGGCAAGGATGTTCTTGGGCTTGAGGTCCCGGTGGTACACGTTCGCGGTGTGAACGTACTTGAGCCCTCGCAGCAGCTGTGGACGGAGACGGGTTTGGGTGAGCGACGGGGTCAGCGGTCGGAGGCGGGGTTCGAAAGCGAGGATGGACGGTCAGGGGCTGGCGAATCGGGTAAACTTCAGTCGGGCTCGAGGGCGACCCATTTCCGTCGTGTCGGTCGTCTTTGAAGATCGCGGGGGCGCACCTGGTAGAGGAAGAACTGGTGGTGCTCGTGCGTCAGGTCGTCGTTCGCCTTGATGACCTGGTGGAGGTCCGTCTCCATGAGCTCGAAGATGACGAAGATGTCCTTGAACTCCCTCGGGTTGGGCGGGAGCACGATGTGCTTCACCTCCACGATGTCGGGATGCTTCAGCACGCGGAGGAGCTTCACCTCTCGCAGGATCCGGGTCGCATCCGACACGTGCTCGAAGACGTCGGTGATCTTCTTGATGGCCACCTTCTCGCCGGTCTTGTTGTCCGTCGCCGAGCACACAACCCCGTAGCTCCCCTTGCCGATGACCTCGTGGATGGAGAAACGGTTAGCCTCGCCGTACTCGGTGAAGAAGCTCTTGTTGTCCATCGGTGCGGACGTCGCCATTTTGTCCACCCCCCTCTCTTTGGTCACAGCTGTGTCGGCAAGAGCCGGGTGGAGCGAGCGCACTCTGAGGCTCGGGCACGACCGGGTTCGCCGCTCGGTCGCGCGACCAAAAGGACTCGCGCACTCTCGCCTCTACGCTCGACCGCGCACGCGCTCAAAACCCGCGCGAATGCCTCCGCCCGCGCGCTCTCGCCCCCCGAAAGGATCAACACGGCTGTGTTGGTTGATCCAAACCACGAAGGTAAAGTTGCCCTCCGGGTGGGTTTTTGCTCGAGCGAAGCCCCTCGGGTCGCGAGGGCGGTCCTGGCACAACGCCCCGGAACCCCACCTGGGCGGCCTGGACGCTTCGAACGCGGTTCCTCTCCCGCCGTGCGAGTCTCTGTGACTGTCACGTCGCTTCCCGACCCGGCCTCCACCCAAAGCCCTGGATGCGCATGCTCGCTAAAATATCCTTTGTCGGTTCCCCAAGCACCAGGTATTTGGTCAGTTTTATACCCCCTTTACTGACTAACCATCCCGTCAGATACGTGTGACTAGGACACCATACCTTCTCGACATTTTATATTC
>MDTE01080812.1_pt1 | contig 12433 bp, 8 predicted proteins | sample 811231 | NCBI WGS metagenome assembly MDTE01 (sample SAMN05326651, study PRJNA326480) | marine metagenome | isolation source: seawater | place: Indian Ocean: Red Sea | collected 2010
AGGAGGCTGGCAATGGGTGGAATTTTTTGAACAACCCGGTCAGGACGGAAACGTAGCAGCCGTAACAGAAATTTTCAGGTTGTTGTTCAGTCTCCTAAAAAAAAATATGGAAAACAAAAATCATAAAGTTCTTGCACTAAAGTATAGGCCCAAAAATTTTAACGAATTAATTGGCCAGGACATAATGGTTCAGACTATAACAAATTCTATTAAACTAAATAAATTACCAAATGCATACTTGCTCACTGGAATACGTGGTGTAGGCAAAACAACAACAGCGCGGTTAATAGCCAAGGCTTTAAATTGTGATAAAAATTTTCTTAAAGAAGAAAATTGTAATTGTAATCACTGTGAAGAAATCGGAAACTCCAAACATCTTGATGTACTAGAAATGGACGCGGCTTCAAGGACTGGTATTGATGATGTTAGAGAATTAATAGAATCATCAAAATATAATCCAACTAGCGCAAAATATAAAATTTTCATAATTGATGAAGTTCACATGCTTTCCAAACAGGCATTTAATGGTTTGTTAAAAACCTTAGAAGAACCGCCTGGACATTTAAAATTTATTTTTGCAACAACAGAGTTAAAAAAGATACCAGTTACTATTGTTTCTAGATGCCAAAGATTTGATCTTCATAGAGTTCCTATTAAAACTTTATTAGATAATTTAAGGAAAATTTTAAATTTAGAAGCAGGTAAAGTAACTGATGGAGCACTAAAATTAATAGCAAAAGCTTCTGAAGGTTCTGTTCGAGATTCTCTTTCTCTTCTTGATAGAGCATTGGCTAGTCAACAAAATGATAAAAAAGAAGTTGATGAAGTATTCGCTAGAGAAATGCTGGGTATCGCAGATAGATCCAAAATTTTAGAATTATTGAAATTTATTTTTCATGGAGAGGAAAAGAAATCCTTAGAATTATTAAGAAGCATGATGGATCAAGGAATTGATCCAACAAGCTTTTTAAACGATTTGCTGGAATCGACTTACTACTTACAACAAAAAAAAATTTTAGGAAATTTAGAATCGGATTTATTTTTATCAGAAAACGAAATAGAAATGATCGATGCAATATCTAAAGATATTCAAATTTCAACACTGATATTATTTTGGCAATTTATACTAAAAGGTTTAGATGAGCTTACCATTGTATCAAACCCTCTTTTATCTCTTGAAATGTTAATCATTAGACTGATCCATTTAAAGGACATGCCTTCTTATGAAAAAATTTTAGATTCTCTGAACAAAGATTCTCAAAACATTTTAGATACAAATAATAATCAAATAAAAAATATAGTAAGCGATGAAAAAAAAATACCAGTCGAAAAAAATGAAACTGATAAAATTTCAAAAGATCAAATAAAAAATATAACCCAAGCCAAGCCCGATTTAATATCTACAAATAATGAAGTTTTAATAAAAAAATCAGCTAGCGAAAATATATCAAGTTTTGAAGATTTAATTTATCTTTCGGGCAAAAAAAAAGAAATGGAATTAAAATATGATTTAGAAAAAAATGTTAATTTAATTAAATTTACAGCAGGCAAAATAGATATAAGTTTTAATGAAAATCTTGCTAAAAATTTTGTAAAAAATTTATCTCAAAAATTATTAGAATGGACAGGAAAAAGATGGTTGATAACATTAACAAAAGCACCTGGTCAAAAAACTTTTTCGGAGATTCAAAAAATAAAAAAAACTGAATTAATTGAAAAGGGAAAAAATGAGGAAATTTATAAAAAATTTAAAAATATCTTCTCAGATGGAGAATTAGTTGATATTTCAAAAAAAGAGTAATTTATGACTGATTTTACAAATTTAATATCAGAAGCTAAAAAAATGCAAGAAAAAATGAAAGAAGCTCAAGAAAATTTAAAGAAAATTGAAGTAGAGGGTACCTCTGGCGGGAATATTGTAAAAGTAATTTTAAATGGTGATGGAGAATTAAAAAAAGTTAACCTTGATGAAGCTGCTCTTAAAGAATCAAAAGAAATTATAGAAGATCTTATTGTTGCCGCTCACAATGATGCAAAATCTAAATTAAAAAAGAAAACTTCTGAAGAAATTTCAAAAGTTACAGGCGTAGAATTGCCACCTGGTTTTAAACTTCCCTTTTGAGAACATAATGATTAACAGCAAAGTTAAAGAGATAGAAGAATTAATTAAAATAGTTTCAAGATTACCTGGTTTGGGACCAAAATCTGCACAGAGGATTGTCTTAAAACTCATAAATAATAGAGAAGAATTAATAAAACCACTAACGAATACCCTGGCGCAAGTTTATAAAAATGTTGTTCGCTGTAATGTTTGTGGAAATCTAAAATCTTCAAATTCTAACTGCACTTGTTCAAGTAAAAAACACGATCAAATATGCGTAGTTGAAAATTTAGCTGATATGTTTGTTATTGAAAATACTGGGATATACAAAGGATCTTACCATATTCTAGGAGGAACTTTACCGTCTTTTGAAGGTCAAAGAAATAGTAATGGATTATTAATTGAATCATTGGTGAATCGTGTTAAGAAAAATTCAGTTAAGGAAGTAATCCTTGCAACAAGCGCAAGTATTGAGGGAGAGACCACAGCCCACTATATATCTGACAGTTTAAAAGATTCAAAAGTAAAAATAACAAGATTGGCAAAAGGTGTTCCTGTAGGAGGATCAATTGAACATCTTGATGATGGCACACTTTTTTCTGCTTTTAAAAATAGAAAATCCTTATCTTAGCAACTAAATTTTTTTAAGCAGTCTATTTAAATGAAGGATGGGTTCAGTATATCCTGAAGGTTGAGCTCTTCCTTGAAAAACTAATTCACAAGCAGCTTTGAACGCAGCAGATTTATCGAAGTTGTCAGACATACGTTTATAAGAAGCATAACCTCTTAAGTCTGGATCTTTTATATTTTGTTTATCAACAATGTCTGCCATTTTTTTCATAGTTTTTAACACTTGTTCTTTGCTACAAATTCCATGATGAAGCCAATTAGCAATATGTTGAGATGAAATTCTTAAAGTTGCTCTGTCTTCCATCAAACCAATATTATTAATATCAGGAACTTTAGAACATCCAACTCCTTGATCTATCCATCTAACAACGTAACCCAAAATGCTTTGTGCATTATTTTCTAGTTCTTTGGTGATTTCTTCTATAGACCAGTTAGGCCTATCTGCAATTGGAATTGTGAGGATATCATATGTTTTTGCAGGTGTTCTATTTTTTAATTCTTTATGTTTAGAAAAAATATCTATTTGATGATAGTGCATAGCATGAAGTGTAGCTGCAGTTGGGGAAGGTACCCAAGCGCAATTAGCTCCGGATTTAAGATGATTAATTTTTTGAGACATCATGTCTGCCATTTTATCTGGAGCGGCCCACATTCCTTTCCCTATTTGCGCTATTCCTGAGAAACCACATGCTAATCCTACATCAACATTATTGTTTTCGTAAGCAGCGATCCATTTAGAAGATTTCATGTCTCCTTTTTTAATCATTGGCCCTGCTTCCATTGAGGTGTGCATTTCATCTCCTGTGCGGTCTAAGAATCCAGTATTAATAAACACAACTCTATTTTTTACTTCCCTAATACATTCTTTTAAGTTTACAGTTGTTCTTCTTTCTTCATCCATTATTCCAATTTTAATTGTGTATTTTTTTAGATTTAAAACTTCTTCTACCTTTTCAAAAATTAAGTTAGTAAAAGCAACCTCATCCGGCCCGTGCATTTTTGGTTTTACAATGTAAAAAGAATTTTTTCTTGAATTTTTTTTGTTTTTAAAGTCGTGAATTGCAGCTGCGGTTGTGATAAAAGCATCCATTATTCCTTCCGGGATTTCTGATTTATCTTTTAATAAAATTGATGAGCTCGTCATTAAATGACCTACATTTCTATTGAGCATTAATGCTCTTCCATGTAATTTAATTTTTTTTCCACTGGGCGAAACATATTCTCTGTCAGGATTAAGTTTTCTTGTAAAAGTAAAAGGTTTATTTCCTGTGTTTTTTTTTCCTTCGTATATTAAGTCACCTTTCATTAAACCTAACCAATTTCTATAGCCATGAACTTTGTCATTAGCATCTACTGCGGCAACAGAATCTTCGTGATCCATAATTGAAGTTATAGCTGACTCCAAAATTACATCAAATATTCCAGCTTTATCTTTAAGTCCACCTCGTGTTCGATTGGTATCAAACAAAACATCTATGTGGAGATTGTTGTTTTTAAATAATAATGAAGATAAAACATTTGATTCCTTCGCATAACCGGCAAACTGTTTTGGATTTTTTAATTTTAAATTTAATTGGTTGTTTTCAACTTTTGGAATTTCCTTAATATCTTTCCAGCTATCTTTTTCTAGCGGAACATGCTTATCAAGAAAATTCCTAACATACTCAATTACTTTTTCTCCTCTTATATAATTATATTTTCTTCCACGTTCTGCACCATTTGATTCTGAAATAGCGTCCGTTCCATATAAAGCGTTGTACAGACTTCCCCATCTGGCATTAGCGGCATTCAAAGAATATCTAGCATTCATTATAGGAACAACTAATTGAGGCCCAGGAATTTTAGAAATTTCTGTATCTACATCTTTAGTTTCTATTTGAAATTTTTCCCCTTCTTTTTTTAAATATCCAATTTTTTTTAAAAAATTAACATATTCTTTTATATCAATTTCTTTACCTTTTTTATTTTTATGCCAATTATCAATTTTTTTTTGTAATTCTTCTCTAACTTCAAGTAGCTTTTTATTTACTGGTGTTAGTTCATGAGCATATTTTTCCAAACCATCCCAAAATTTTTTAGGCTCAATTCCGGTACCCGGTAACAATTCACTGTTTATAAATCTATGTAGCGCGCCCGCAACAGATAATTTACCCTGTAAAATATAATCCATATAAAATAAAGACAAAATTTTGCCATTAATTTTTATATTTATATATATTTTTAATCAAGTATTATTCAATTAATTTAATGAAGACTTATTTAGAATTTGAGCGTGAACTAAAAGTTTTAGAAGAAGAGATTGAAAAATTAAAAGATCCTTTTGATAAAGAAGGGTTATCCGAAGTAAATACTGAAAAAATATCGGAAATTCAAAAACAGATCGATGAAAAATTAAAAAAAACCTACACCAATTTAAATGAATGGCAAAAGACTCAAGTTGCTAGGCACGAAGAAAGACCAAAAGCAAAATTTTTTATAGAAAATTTATTCACAGATTTTATCAATTTATCCGGGGATAGATATTTTGCTGAAGACGAAGCTGTACTTGCAGGTTTTGCAAAATTTGAAGGAATGTCGGTTTTAGTTATTGGTCAAGAAAAAGGCGATGACCTAGATAGTAGACTTAAAAGAAATTTTGGAATGATGAAACCAGAGGGTTATAGAAAATGTATAAGACTTATGAAAATGGCTGATAAATTTAATATTCCTGTAATAACTTTTATTGATACGCCTGGTGCTTACCCAGGAGTTGGAGCTGAGCAAAGAGGCCAAGCCCAAGCAATAGCTAGTTCCATCGAATGTTGCATGTCTTTAAAAGTTCCAATTATATCTATAATTATTGGAGAAGGAGGTTCCGGCGGTGCAATAGCTTTGGCTTCCGCAAACAAAGTTATAATGTTTGAGAATGCAATATATTCAGTTATATCACCTGAAGGGTGCGCGGCTATTTTATGGAAGGATCCAAGCAAATCTCTTGAAGCTGCGCAGGCAATGAAATTAACAGCACATGATCTTTTAAAAAAACAAGTTATAGATGAAATAATTCCCGAACCAATAGGTGGAGCTCATAGAAATCGAAATGAAGCTATGAGTCGTTGTAAAAAAACATTACTAAAATATCTGGAAGACTTTAAAAATTATTCTTCTGATGAAATTTTTGAACAAAGAAAAAATAAATTTTTAGATATTGGAAGTCAAAAACCATTTTATATTTTTTCCAAAGAAAATGATTGGATAAATAAAGTAAAATTTAAAAGTTCCTTTTTAAAATATAAAAAATATATAGTCTCAATTATTATTTTAATTTTTTTATCAATTTTTTATTTATTGAAATAAGCTATAATGATCCACAACAGTTTTTAAATTTCTTATCTGTTGCTGGACATCTTTCATTTCTCTGAATTTTTTCATTTTTTTTAATTGTTAATAAACAATTTGGGCTATTTTTTAATTTATTTTCTTTTTTTTCTTCATATTCAGCCTCTTTTTTTTGAACTACTTCCAAATTGTTTAAAAAAGTAATAAAATCTGTTTTGATTTTATATAATAAACTTTCAAAAAGATTAAAAGCTTCTCTTTTAAATTCCTCCAAAGGGTCTTTTTGGGCATAGCCTCTTAAACTTACTGCTTGTCTTAGATGTTCTAAATATTGTAAGTGAGATCTCCATAAAAAATCAATAGTTTGTAAAAAAACTCTTTTTTCCAATTCTAAATTTGCTTCTTCAGATAAGATTTTTTTTCTTTTATCTCTAGCTTCATTGAACTTTTTTTTGATAATATTTTCAAATTCTACATTTTTTAAATTTATGATACCGTCGAATTCACTTTCTTTAAAAGATCTTCCGATTAATGGTTTTAGTTTATTTTTAAATGCATCAATTTGATTTTCCCTAACATAAATTTCTTTCTCATTTGAAAAATTTTTAACTATATCTTCTAAAAAGGAGTCAATTATTTCACTCACGTTATTTGATTTAAGAACTTCTTTTCTTTGTTCAAAAATCACTTTTCTTTGATCATTCATGACATCATCAAATTTTAATAAGGTTTTTCGAATATCAAAATTTCTAGCCTCTACTCTTTGTTGAGCTCTTTCCAAAGCTTTATTAATCCACGGATGATTAATGGATTCTCCTTCTTTTAAGCCAAATTTTTTCATTATTCCGTCAATAGATTCTGACCCAAATATTCTCATTAAATCGTCATCCAAACTTATAAAAAATATAGAATTTCCAGGATCTCCCTGCCTTCCAGATCTCCCTCTCAACTGATTGTCAATTCTTCTACTTTCATGTCTTTCAGTTCCAACAACAAATAAACCACCATTTTTTATGACCTCATTTTTTTTTTCTAGGAATTCCTTATTTTCATTTTCATTGTCTAATTTTTTCTTTCCCATAATATTTTGATTTCCACCTAACTGTATATCGGTTCCTCTGCCAGCCATATTTGTGGCTATTGTTACAGATCCTAATTTACCAGCTTCTGCTATTATTTTGGCTTCCTTTTCATGATGTTTAGCATTTAATACATTATGTTCTATTTTTTTTTCTTTAAGCAGGGAAGAAATTTTTTCTGATTTTTCTATACTAGTGGTTCCTACCAAAACAGGTTGATTATTTTTTTTACAACTTTCTATCTTTTCTATGATAGCTCTATTTTTTTCTTTTTCAGTTCTATAAATTTGATCGTTTATATCAGTTCTTACCATGGGCTTATTTGTTGGTACAGAAACTGTTTTGAGTTTATATATATCGTTAAATTCTTCGGCTTCAGTGATAGCTGTACCCGTCATACCTGATAATTTTTTATAAAGTCTAAAATAGTTTTGATAAGTAATAGAAGCTAAAGTTTGATTTTCACTTTGGATTTCAACATTTTCTTTTGCCTCCAAGGCTTGGTGAAGTCCATCCGAAAACCTCCTTCCTTCCAGGACTCTTCCTGTAAACTCATCTATAATTTGGACCTTATTATCACTAACAATATAGTCAGTATTTTTTGAAAATAATAAATTTGCTTTTAGCGCCTGATTGATATGATGAACCAAGTTAATATTTTGAGGATCATAAAAATTATTATTCTTAAGAATGCCATAAGTTTGTGAAAGCTTTTCAATTTTGTCTATACCTTTTTCAGAAAGCATTACATTTTTATTTTTCTCATCCAGCTCATAATCATTCTTATCAAGTTTTTTTATAAATTTATTACATACAAAATATTGATCAGATTTATCTTCAGTGGCGCCCGAAATTACCAGCGGTGTTCTGGCTTCGTCAATAAGAATACTGTCAACTTCATCAACTATACAAAAATGATGATTTCTTTGTACCATTTCTTTAATTTCGTACTTCATGTTATCTCTTAAATAATCAAAACCAAATTCACTATTCGTCCCATATGTTACATCGCAATCATAATTTTTCTTTCTTATGTGATCATCCATTTGATTAAAAATGCATCCTACTGACAAACCTAAGAAATTGTAAATTTGACCCATCCATTCCGAATCTCTTTTTGCCAGATAGTCATTTACAGTCACTAGGTGCACACCTTTTTTTTTTAATGCATTTAAATAAACAGGCAAAGTGGATACCAGAGTCTTTCCTTCTCCGGTTTTCATCTCTGCAATCTTACCTTGATGAAGTATTATACCTCCCATTAGCTGTACGTCATAATGACGCTCGCCCAAAGTTCTTCTAGCGGCCTCTCTAACGCATGCAAATGTTTCTGGAATTAGATCGTCCAAATCCATTCCCTTGCCTACTTTTGATATAAATTCCGCTGTTTTTGATGGAAAACTTTCATTACTAACTTCTCTCATTTGCCCTTCAAAAGCATTAATTTTTTGAACAATTGAACTTAGCCTATCAAGTTCTCTTTGACTTGAATTTTTAACAAATTTGCCGATAATCTTACCAATGTTAAGCATAAATAATTATATTTTGTTTTGTAAAATAGTATAAATTATATTAATTCATTTGAGACTTATATAAGCAATAATAATTAATTTTAAACACTTATGACTTTAAATCTTAAAAATTTACTTAATCCCAAAATTAAAGCTTCAAAAATGGGGGAATTTCAGGAATTACAGCCAATCGAAGGTCTTGAGATATCTGCGGTATCCGCCGATCTTTATGGAGATGGTAGAGATGATCTTGCTTTATTTTATTTTCAAAAAGGAGCAAACTTTGCTGCAGTATATACATCATCTAAAATAACCTCAGCGAATATAAACTGGAATTTAAAAATAAAAAGACATTTTGTAAAAGCTTTAATGGTAAACACTCAGAATGCTAACGCCTTTACCGGGATAAAAGGCGCACAGGGATTAAAAGATATTGCAAACTCTTTGTCAAAAAGCCTTACATTAAAATCATCTCAATCTCCAAAAGGGATAGATGAAGTTGTAAAAATAACTGATTTATTGTTTGCTTCCACAGGAGTTATTGGTGAGGAATTTCCTCATATAAAAATAAAAAATACTATTCCCGAATTAGTAAAAAAACTAAGAAAAGAGCAAAGCAAATTTGTTTGGTTTAAAGCAGCGAGCGCTATAATGACAACCGACACAAAACCAAAACTTGCTTATGAGGAATGCAGGATTGGGAGCAAGCTGGTCAAAATTTCGGGAATTGCAAAAGGATCAGGAATGATAGCTCCTAATATGGCAACTATGTTGGGATTTATATTTACAGATGCAAATATACCATCAGTATTTTTAAAAAGTATTTTAAAAAAAGTAGCTGCTACAACATTTAATTCAATTACTGTTGATGGGGACACGTCAACAAATGATATGGTCGCAATATTTGCAACGGGTGAAGCAAAAAATTCTAAAATTTACAATGTTTTAGATCCAAAGTTACAAGAGTTTGAAAAAGCTCTACATAGATTATCTCTAAATCTTGCGAAACAAATAGTAGTTGATGGTGAGGGTGCAAAAAAATTTATTACTGTAGAAGTGATTGGAGCAAGATCAAGTAATATGGCCAAACAAATTGCCTTTTCAATTGCTAATTCACCTCTATTCAAAACTGCTATTGCAGGAGAAGATCCTAATTGGGGCAGAATAGTAATGGCAATAGGTAAGTCAGGCGAAAATATAGTGCCAAATAAAATAGAAATAAAATTTGGTGACATTATAGTTGCTGAAGAGTGCAAAGTATCTAAAAATTATGACGAAGCAAAAGTAAAAGAATATATGAAATGGGATTCAATAAAAGTTCAAGTTAATTTAAATCTTGGAGCAGCATCATTTAGCGTTTATACGTGCGATTTTACACATGATTATATAGATATAAATGCAGATTATAGGAATTAATACTTGTTTTTTTTTCAACCGAAATTAAATAATATATTTATAAATGATTAAATATAATTTAACATGTAAATGTGGAAAAGATTTTGAAAGCTGGTTTTCAAGTTCCAAAGAATACGAGAACTTAAAAAAAAGAAAACTTGTAAACTGCATTTTTTGCCACTCTACATCAGTTAAAAAATCTATTATGTCTCCAAATTTACCAAGTAAATCTAATAAAAGTTCTGAAAAAACAAATTTAGAAAAAAATATAAGAAAACAACTAATAAATTTTAGGAAATATATCGAAAAAAATTGTAAAGATGTTGGAGACAAGTTTCCCCAAGAGGCGAGAAATATTCACTATGATAAAAAGGGCTCCAAAGCTATATATGGAAAGGCGACGCCAGAAGAAACTGCAGAGCTCTTAGAAGAAGGCATAGAAGTCGACACTATTCCATGGATAAATAAGAAGGAAAACTAATTTTTTATAAAAGTAGATATATAATTTACAGATGAATCGGTACTTCTGTTCCATTTTTTAGAAAAAAGATTGTATTTCATACCAACGACATCATCCAAAGTAAAATTTTTATTTTTTGCAATATTTTCTAATTCTTCTGGTGTTAAAAATTTATCCCATTGATGGGTTCCAATAGGCAACCATCTTAAAATATACTCCGCTCCCAATATGGCAAACAAATATGATTTTAAATTTTTATTTATTGTTGCAACAAACATAATACCATTTTTTTTTATTAATTTTGAGCATCTTTCTAAAAATAAACTCACATCAGAAACATGTTCAACCACTTCCATATTTAAAAGTACATCAAACTCATTTTCTAAATTAATATTTTCGGGTGAAGAATGAATATATTTAATATCTAAATTCATTTCTTTAGCATGTAATTTTGAAACTTGAATATTATTATTTGATGCGTCAATCCCAGTTACTTTTGCTCCTAGTCTGTATAATGGTTCACACAAAAGCCCGCCTCCCGAGCCAATATCCAAAACTTTAATCTTTTCCAAAGGTCTTTCACTACTAGGATCCAGGTTATAATGTTGAATTATTTTATCCCTAATAAATTTAATTCTAGCAGGATTAAAAAGATGGAGAGGTCGAAATTTGCCCTGCGGATTCCACCATTCTTCGGCTAATTTTGAAAATTTTTCTATTTCTTTTTTGTCTACTGTGCTCAAAATAATATTCGTTTAGTTATACTTGTGCATCTATATAATTAAGAGTATTTATTATCAAATAAAAAACAAAGTATATATCGAATTTTAATTTTATGAAAAGAATAGTAGTCAAATTTGGAGGAACTTCAGTTGGTAGTATAGAAAAAATAGTTAATGCTGCCAAAATTGTAAAAAAAAGACACGAAGAAGGCAATCAAATTATTGTTGTAGTCTCAGCTATGTCTGGAACGACCAATGATTTAATAAATAGATCAAAAAAAATTAGTCATAATTTTAGTAAAAGTGAATTGGATGTTCTTATGTCTTCAGGGGAACAGATATCCAGTTCATTGCTAGCTGGTGCGATTATTGAATTAGGAATTAAAGCAAGATCTTGGATGGGATGGCAAATTCCAATCTTTACAAATAATAACCACACTTCATCGCAAATATTGGAAATTGATGATAAAGAAATTTTAGATTTTATTTCAAAAAAAGGTGTGGCAGTTATTGCGGGTTTTCAGGGAGTGTCAAAGGAAAGGAGAATTACTACCTTAGGTCGTGGAGGATCAGACCTTTCTGCTGTTGCAATAGCAAAATTTTTTAAAACGGATTCTTGTGAAATTTATACTGATGTCGATGGAATTCTTACTACCGATCCCTCCATAAACGAAAAGGCAAAAAAAATTGACAAAATATCCTACGAGGAAATGCTAGAAATGTCTTCGTTAGGAGCAAAAGTTATGCAACCGTCGGCGGTTCAAACGGCCATGGCAAATAATATACCTGTGCATGTAAGGTCCACTTTTTCAGACAAATCTGGAACAAAAATAATTTCAGAAGATGATATTGATTATAAAAAAGTAGTTACAGGTATTGCTTATTCTAAAAGTAATGCCAAAATTTCGATCGTTGGGGTCGTTGATAAACCTGGTGTTGCAGCAGATGTTTTTGAACCTATAGGAAATAATAACATAAATGTAGATATGGTAATTCAAAATACTTCTTTAGATGGAAAAAATGCCAATATTACTTTTACCATTAAACAAGAAGATTTAAATAAAACATTAAGTATAATTGAAAAAAATAAAGAAAAAATAAATTACAATAAAGTTACGCATGATGATAAACTTGCAAAAGTATCAATTATTGGAGCAGGCATGATAGCAAGTCCAGGAGTAACTCATAAAATGTTTAGATCTCTAGCAGATGAAAAA
>MDTE01149850.1_pt1 | contig 12432 bp, 9 predicted proteins | sample 811231 | NCBI WGS metagenome assembly MDTE01 (sample SAMN05326651, study PRJNA326480) | marine metagenome | isolation source: seawater | place: Indian Ocean: Red Sea | collected 2010
ACAAGCTCCGGCTGGGATTGATGCTAAGGGATTCATATCGAGGCCTTGGTACTTACTTCAAAATGGAGAAATCTGGAGTTTATGGCACTCACAGTTCTCGTTTGGGTTCATTAGGCTCCCGACTGTAGATACAGCCCTAGCTATTCTATATTCACTAGTCAACGACCCAGTATTAGGATTAAAGTTGTTCGCGATAGGCGCTTTTATTCTAGCCGCTGCATCTATGTATTTTGTGACATTAAAATACACAGGCAGAAAATTATCTGCTGCAATCAGTGCAATTGTTTTTTCATCAAATCAATTTATATTCTCCTATTACACCAGCGGGGTGTACAACGTAATAGCTGCGTATTGTATTAGCCCAATTATTTTTTATACATTTGAAAAAATGATTAGCACCAAAACCTGGCGAAGTATAGCCGGTTTTTCTATATCTTTTTCAATCTTATGCATGTTTACCAGAGTCGATATGGCAACATTTTTCGCTCCTTTTCTATTTTTCCTATTAGTATGTAATTGCCTCAACACACCAAAATCACAAAACAAATTGGAATTGTTAAAAAGCAATTTCAAAGTATGCTTGATTTCAGGGCTAATGGTGATAGGGTTAACATCTTTTTTGTGGTTACCAATGGTAATGGGAGCACGACTTCCGCTACCTAGTTCTTCGGGAGGATTTTCAAACGAAGATTTATATTTCAGAAGTCTGAGTCTTTATGAAACTATATTAGGGCATGGTCGGGGATTGAGCTATTTAGCTTTAAACGGGGACATGTGGTGGAACAAACATCCATTTTTATCCCTATTCCAATACCGCTTAGCATCATCACTGTTACCTATATTGGCGCTGATACCAATTCTGATCAAACCAAACAAAAAAATCGTGATATATTCACTTGCAATCTTGCTATCAATTTTCCTTGCCAAAGGCCCTAATGAACCGTTTGGTTCCCTATACATATGGGCACGAAATGAAATCCCTTTCTTTGGAATATATCGAATCCCAAACCGGTGGCTATTGATAACTTACTTTTTCTATTCTTTCCTATTCGGATTGGGCTTTCAGATATTATGGGATAAATCTCACGAATCAATAAAAATCATAAAGAATATGAGAAGTGTGAGAATTATAATGCGATCAGCGATCACTGTCTTATTGAGCGTATTGCTAGTCGCTCTTTTAGTTCCCATAACACCAATTGTAGAAAAAGGATTCTTAACGTGGGACTATCCGGATAGTGAAAAAGAATCATACGATATTATCTCCCAAGACCCACAAAACTTCATAGTCGCTACGGTCCCATTTGCCCAAGGAAACATAAACACATCAGTTTCTAACACGTTTAGTGGCAAAGGATGGTGGGAACATGATCTTGGATCAGAAAGTAGTTTATTTCATAACAAGCCAGCAATACATCAAACTCCAGCGGGAGGATTATCGAATTCATTTGTGAAATTCGCCAAACAAGTCACATATAACCCGCACGAAAAATCGATTATGCCTCTTTTAGGCAATGTAGGAATAAAATACGTAATAAACCAGTCCTATCCAATAACAGATTTTGGCCCTGTGCCCAGTGGGGTAACTAATTATCAACAGCATGAATTCTTCAGAAATCAAAAAGGAGCAGAACTCGTAAGTAATATTAACGAGGGCTCCGAAGTATATGAAAACTCATATTTTGCCCCTTTTGTATCGGCTAGAAAGGGCCTTACTTTGGTTGTAGGAGGCAAAAATTCCTTAATTGAACTTGGAAACATTGACCCCAGTATATTAGAAAGTGGATTGATGCTGGTATCAGATGTAGACTTTTCAAAACGAGATGCCCTAACAGATTTATTACCTAAAGTAGATAAAATCATATTTGTAGATAGTTCCATATACGATTTGGCTATACTCGCTTCTAAATCTGCATTAGATAAAAATATACTGCACTACAGCTCTGGCGGTATGAACCCTGACTCCGGATGGATATCAGATGATACTCAATCCAATCTAGGGAAATTCACGTACCACAAAAATTCGCTCACAACAAAATCTAGCAACGATCTTGTAATACCCTTTAAATCAGCCAAAAGTCAGATATATGAAATGTGGGTCCGGGTATATTCCAATCCTTACGCTGGACAATTGAATTTTGAAATTGACGGCGTTGAAGTAGGAAGCATTGATCCTACCACTGCCACAAAAGAAGCTTTTTTCTGGAAAAAAATATCGGAACATAACATTGATCAAGGTCAACACATACTGAATGTAAAAAATACAAAGGGATTAATCTCCAACAAAAGTACTCTAGATCACATTGTAATAATGCCTAAGACACAGTTTCAAAGCAGCTTAAAAGCCATCACCGAATATTTAGAAACTTCGAATATTCAAATTACTGCTGTTCATACCAATTCATTCTTAGAGCCTGTAATACATGGCTATCCGCAAACATTTAAGGCACGTTCAATAGATCTAATAGAAAAGGATCCAAGCACGTTTTGGAATCCATTCGGGCCCAATGCGTCCGATATCATAAAAATTGAAGAAGAATTTTATGACACGCCACCTGTAAATTTCCCACTTAGTACCAAAATTGAAATTCCCGATATAGAAACCCCATCCTATACGTTCGTGACTCACAATTTTGATCACCCTCAAGATTGGACTTACGCCAAAACAATTTCAATCTGGTTTAAGGGGAAAAATGATGGTTCTAAACTATATTTTTTAGCTAAGCTTGATACAGAATACAGGTACTTTGATTTCAAAGATACATCCGATGAATGGAGAGAGATTATTTTCGAATTGAAGAACAAAAACAGCTCTCGCGGACAAGGTGTCAGTTGGGACAGAGTAAATGCTATAGGTTTTGGCCGTCAAGAAAAGCAAACTGAAAGTACTTTTTATATCGGGCCTATCACAATCGGTACAGTAGATCGTTCCAGTGATAAACTTCCTGATACATTCATGATATTACCAACCAAGGACACCTATGAAATATCTATACTAGGTGCTACAGGACCGAAGTACGGGTCACTAACCTTAGAAAATGGCAATTCTCAGAAATTGACTTTCGGAAGTGCAATTAACTCACAGACTAAAAACATCAATGGTGAATACTATTTTATTGAATCAAACCCCATAATACAGTTTGGTGAACTTGATTATAAATCTGACTCATTGTTCAACTCCTTGAATTGGAAAAGCACTGATCCAGACAACATAGACATCACTACCGATAATGAGACTGTCACATTAGATTTGATTCAAAAGGATAGAAAGTATTTCGCTATAGCAGAGTTAAAATTACCCGAGCGAACGTACATGCCGAACTCTGGCACATTTACATTCACGTTTAATGGTACCGGTTCAAATACAGAGCTTAATATGGTTTTTTACTATGGTGAAGATCAAAGTCTAAAGCTATCTTGGATGGATGACAATCCAGATCCATCCATCAAAACTTTCGAGTTTGAAATACCCGACAATATAAAAGACCTGTCGTTAAAATCGATCAAACTGTCCACTGTTTCAAAAGATGATTTAGGCACTTTTAAAATAGGCAATATTAAACATCATAAAGCCAAAGGGGAACTTTTGACTTTTGATGGGGTGTCCAGCCAAAAAATCATTACCAAAGAAGACAACAATGATTTGTCCCCAAGCAGCTATACAGAATATAAATTCAATGATCCAAGACCATATTACGCTTTTTTAGAATACATCCCTGGCCAAGAACAACGAAATATATCTAATAACACACATATATCCTTTAAATTTAAGGGAAGTGGAAACAATCAAATAATGGGGCTAACACTGGCTTCTCCTAGTACAAAATCAGAAAACATGGTGTCCTTTAATTGGATAGACAATTCAACAGCATGGGAAGAAAAAATATTTGAACTAAACTATCCGACTAATTCCAAAGGCAGTATTGATTGGGCAGACATTTCATCCATAAAATTCAGTACTACAGACAAATCTTCCAAAATGATTTTAGGACTAGCCAATGTTCACCTGGTAAGTTCATATGACGATCCAACATTTACTTGGATTAAATCTCCTAATCCTATTTCAATTAAAGGAAACCTAAAATCTGAAAAACTAACTTCAAATGGGATGACTGATATAGACCTGATTATAGCCACTACTAAATCCAATTACCCAATAGTGCCCTCTTCAGTCAAAGAACCAAAAATCAGTTTTGTTAAAAGAACCTCAAGCCTATACGATGTTCAGGTTGAGTCATCACAACCTACTCTCTTAGCATTCGCACAGGGCTATCACAAACTATGGAAGGCCAATATTGGTGAAGAATATGTACAACCTATACCTCTCTATTCAGTTATAAATGGGTTCCCTATAAACAAGATTGGCCAATATAGTCTTACGATAGAATTCACTGGAGAAAAATTCGCACGCTATGGGGGTGTTATCTCATTAAGTTTCTTATTTTTAATACTAATGGGATGCTTCAATTGGTCAAGCATAACAAGCAGAAAAATACACTTTTCAATAAGCGCAAAAACCATCAATATTACAATTCCTCACCTTAGAGTAAAGTTACGGCGAGAAATTCATAAGACAAAATGAATCAGAAAGATATTGATGGATCAGTTTCTCTCTCAATAGCAAGTATAGCTATGATTGGATCTCTTTTTTTTGTAGCTTTTGTGAAATACATATATGAATTCCTAATGGCTCGGTTACTCGGCGTAGAAGGCTTCGGGCTTTTGGGATTGTCCGAATCATTAATTGCAATTTTAGGCCTATTTGTAACATATGCTTTACCATTCGCAGTAACAAAATTCATATCGTCACAGGACAAATCTATATTTATATCAGGGTTGACAGGAAACCTAGTTGTTAGTTTCATAACTTCTATAATTTTAGTTTGCTTTTTTTCGTTTGGGGTAATTGAAAGCGGAAGCTCTGATATCAAATACTTGATTGTCATAATAGTATTAACTAATGTACTCATTTCCATATCTTCTATCCAACAATGGGCTTTAATTGGGGAATTTAGATTTGGACCAGTAGCTTTACTAAGATCCACGCCAACTATCATCTTACTGCCTACAGGGTATTTTTTAGTCAAGGTCGGATTTGGTGTAGAAGGGGCACTACTTGGATTAACCATAGGTACCCTTTTGGGCATCGTAATAGGAGGCGTATTCACTATCCATTTATTCCAAAACATCAACAGAATTTGGAATAAATCATTTTATAGCTATGCAGCGACACTGATGATTGGTATGCTTGGCATTCCCTTAATTACAAATTTGGATCAAATCGCAGTAAAAATACTAACTGATTCTGCCGCCTCGGATACTCTATCAGGGTACTATCGTGCAGGACGGTTACTCTGCAGTTTCCCCATATTTGTGGTAGGTGCTTTCATCGGGTCATTTTTCCCATTCATTTCCAAATATAGTAATCAATCTAACGAATCCAACTGGTATATATTGAAATCTTTGAAACTAGTAGCTGCAGGTATCATATTTTACTGTTCCATATTGCTCTTATTTCCAAATCGACTCATTTTAATATTTCTACCAGAACAATATTCTGTAAGCAGTGAAATTTTACCTGTTTTATCTGTCTCTGCATTCTTTTTGTGTATATCTGCGGTCCTAATTGCGGCTGAGCAAGCGAAGGGCAAACCGCTGTTCTCTTCTATAATAGTTGTCATGGCATGTTCTGTTGAAATTGCACTACTATGCATATTGATACCTAAATTAGAAAACCTAGGTGCAGCGTATGGGACTCTGTCCGCATCATTGATCTTGATATCTATTCTAGGAATTCGATTTTATAGGTCTCTTGAATCCAAAAATACTGTAATCCCTATCATTCAATTAACGATCAGCGTTATCGTAGCCCTCAGTATCTTCTATATATTCCCTAACTCAAATCACATTATTACAATTATGATGGTTGGAGTATGTTTTGGAATACAGCAATTTTTACTATTAAGTTTACGTTACTATGATGGTGAGGATATCAATATATTTTCTAATATTTTATCAATCCCTTTGCATGGAAAGCATGCGGACAGAATAGCGAAAACCATTTCAACAATCTCATTCAGAAATCTGTGAGCAAAAATTAATGTTAGTGAACTTTACAATACTAATCGTTATATCGTTGTTGACCCTAATTTGTCATATACGGAACATACCGGGAAACCGAGTGATACTAACAGGAATGATAGGGCTATTACTATTACCTTTATTTAACTTGATTGATTCAATAACTAAATATCAAGATATATTGACCATAACAATATACCTAGTCACCCTGTCCGGAATATTACTTATCGCATTTCAAATTAGAAGAAGTGATTAAATACGAGTTCTTTAGTGTGAACGACTTCTTATATATTTTGTGGTCCTCGAAATTCCCTCGTCCAGAGATATCTTAGGTTTCCAAGCTATATGCGACCTAAGCTTTGAGTTATCGCAAAACTGTCTTGTATTGCCCACCACATCTTTCTTCAAATCAACAACTGGAATATCTCCCGCCGCAGATGCGATCGAATTTGCCAAGTCTAATATTGATATCTCAACACCACTACCCATATTAAATACTTCACCAGATAATTCATGGTTTTCAGAAAGTAGCACCAAAGCGTCCACAGTATCATCCACGTAAGTAAAATCCCTGGTAGGAGCACCATTCCAAATCTCTAATTCATCTGAGCCAATCGCCTGCTCTATCAATGTGGGTATAATGTAGTCAGAGGTTTGACCTGGACCATATGTAGAAAAATTCCTGACGATTGTCACATTAAGGTTCCCCTTTTCACTCATCATCAATGTTAATCGTTCACCAATAATTTTAGTCGTAGAGTAAACATCATTGCTTCCCAATGGATGGTTTTCTGAAATTGGTATTTCTGAGGGAGGGCCATAAACAATACCACCAGACATAAAAATGACGCGCGTCCCATTGCTGCAATTTTTCAGTACGTTCATTGTCCCATTGACATTTACATCAAACGCCTTGTCCATGTTCGCATTACATTGATGTGGGCTTGCCATAGCAGCCAAATGGAATACAACATCACATTCCGTTAAAAACTCCAAGGATGACGAACTTGTCACATCGCACGGAGTGACTGTCAATTTGGGATTAATGTTAGAGGAGAATGCCTCTTGCATGATATTAGCTTGGTCAGCAGCTACCACATTGTAGCCGCGCTCCAAAAGCGAATCGCAAAGTTTTCGCCCTATGAATCCTGCGGCACCTGTCACCCCGACACTTATGTTTTCTCTAGATAAGCTCATATTTTGAATCCACGATTTCACCAACGGCTTCCTTTAGTACTTCCACCACATAATCGATTTCATCTTCTGACATTCCATAATACATCGGCAAATTTAAAACCCCTCTACCAAATTTCTCAGAAACCGGGCAGTCAACGTGGTCCATACTGCCCTTATATAATGGTTGATCATAAACTGGGAGAGGCCAAGATACTCGAGTATCCACCCCTCTTTCCTTCATGTATCCTTTTACTTGGTCTCTTTTGTCGACGAGAATCGAATATAAAAACCACGCATTAACCCCATCCTCATTATTTTTTATGAATCCTACTGCATCAGACAAGCTAACAAGCTTTTTATTATACTGTTCCGCTAAACTCTTCCTGTCATTCATTATCTCATCATAACGAGAGAACTGACCTAGGCCCACTGCGGCATGTAAATCGCTCATTCTATAATTGTGCCCCAACATGGTATGGCTGTATTTGCCAATGAAATCCTCACCTTGACTTCTCAATACCCTCGAACCATAGTCATGTTCTTCAGATCGTAAAAATATTGCTCCTCCCTCCACAGTGGTGATGGTCTTAGCTGCATGAAAACTAACAGTGCAAATATCTCCCATCGAGCACAAAGATTCACCTTTATACCACCCTCCAATTGAATGGGCTCCATCTTGCAGCAAAAATAGTTTATGGCGATCACAAATCTCTTTCAAACGATCATAATTAGATGGGTTCCCTCCATAATCGATCACAGCTATACCTTTAGTTTTCGAAGTTATAGATTTCTCTATCAAATTGACATCAATATTAAAAGTGTATGGATCTATATCAACTGGAACAGGCGTTGCAGAGTTATAGGTCACCGCGTTAACAGTCGCTATGTACGTCATAGCTGGAACGATGATCTCATCTCCTCGAGACACACCAAATAATTTTAGTGCAATATCAAGCGCAGCAGTACCAGAATTAACCACTACGGAGTGTTTAACTCCGAGTAGTGAATTCAATTTATTCTCAAGAGCAGATACTTTAGGCCCCATACTGACCCACCCAGTGTTCATAGAATCCTCAACTTCCCGTTTCTCAATCTCACCAATATATGGTTTCGCCCAAGGAATGTTCACCTTCATCTCCTATTTATCAACTTATGAGTCCAATAAGTATTGTCCCACATTATGTTACTTTCCACAGCCGTTTTATCCATTTAACACCCGCTAATTTAACATGAGGTGGAGCAACCCATTCGGTAACTGCAGGAGGACCAATTTTTTCTGCCACCAAAACAATACTAGGAGAAAACAGTCCTGGGGCAACATTTGACAATACCGATAACCCATATTGAAAGGAAAGCCTATTAGTATCGTCTGTAGCAGGAAATCCTCCAATTGACTTAATCTTAAATCCTGTTCTTTGTAGAATTAATTTCATGGTTTTATAAGTAAAAAACCTAAGATGGAGTGGTGGTTGATCAATATCTCTCAAGTCAGTAAAATGACCAAAAGCCATAAATATTCGACACAATAAAAATCCTACGTTAGGGCAGGTAATTCCAACTCTACCCCCATCAGCAAGAACTCGATTAATTTGAGCCAATGTATAAACTGGATCAATTAAATGTTCAAGAGTTTCCAAACATATCGCCGCGTCAAAACACCGTCATCATAGGGTATATCCTGATCAGACAAATCGCATATCTTTGCTTCTTCATAACCATTCTGTAAACATGCAGCTAAACATTCCTCAGACACGTCAATTCCGTAAACATGTTCAAAACTTCTCTGTAACCCACTACCAAGTCTCCCTAATCCACTACCTATGTCCAAAACGGAATTTCCCGGACCAACGTTTTTGATAATCCATTTATCTTTATTATTTAATTGATTGGGAGAATTATTAATACCAGCAGCCAATTCTGCAGCAGCTTTTTCAGAATATACTCTTTCTAAAGTATTTTTTTTCATATTTACAGCCTCAAAAAAACAATGATTACTACAAAAATAGTCTAACAAAGATTTTTCGGACGTGGCACACAAAACCCTTACAGATCTATAAACGTTTAGTCAGCCTTGCAGTTAATTTGGAAAAATAATCTGCTCCACTAAACCACAGATAATATGACCAACAGAAAAATAACCTTCCTGAATCCTAGGAGTTTCCAGACTAGGTATGATTAATTCCATATCCGCCCCTGTTATTCCTTTCCCTGAAAGACCTGTTACACAAACAGTAAATATATTTAAGTCAGTTGCAGCCTTTATGGCTTTCAGGACGTTCCTAGATGACCCACTTGTAGAAATCCCAACTAACACATCCCCTTGCTTTCCCAACGCCTGTACTTGCCGAGAATAGACCTCCTCAAAACTGTAATCGTTTGAGACAGCCGTCAAAACAGTTGTATCCGTGCTTAGGGACACCGCTGCCAAAGGTTCTCGGTTCTTATAGAATCTCCCAACGAGTTCTCCAACCATATGCTGACTATCACCAGCAGATCCACCATTTCCACAAAACATTATTTTATTCCCGCCACGCAGACAATTGGCCCATAATAAAGCAATTTCCTCTATTTTACTTGTATCTTGGGACAATTCATTAAGAATTCTTGCAGTTTCCAGTAACGACTGTTGTATATACTGCGTCTGATTTAATTTATCCAAGTAATTACCATCCTGTCTGACTAGACCAAACTCTAACACCTTCAACTCCAAGTTGAATCGGAAGACTAACAATGTTACGGGAATATAATGCACTCTCAAGTTCCCATTTTGAATCCGATTCAGCAATAAAAATCATATGACCTCCTCCTCCAGCTCCAAGAACTTTCCCCCCTATCGCCCCATTTGCCAGTGCATAATCATATACTTCGTCAATAGTTGGGTTAGTTATGTGATCACTAAAATCCTTTTTGAGCTGCCAACTTTTGTTTATCAGCACACCCATTTCATCTATATCGCCAGTCAACAAAGCACGCTTCATATCAAAGGCAATCTGTTTTGTGTTAAACAATGCATCAACTGTATCGGATTTTCGGCCAACATATCTCTTAACTTGATCACTTATAATTTCCGGCGAACTTCTAGTGTTATTTAAAGAACAAAAGACCATTCTATAATCTAATTCTTTGAGTACTTCATCTTTAATATTAAGAGGGTTAACTAAAGTGCCTGACTTTTCAAACTCGATGAAATTTATTCCGCCAAAAACTGCTGAGTACTGATCCTGCCGACCACCTTTTTGATCAAGGTCAATTCGTTCAATCTTATAAGCTTTTTCTGCAAGGTCATATGACGTTAATTCAGTACCTGCCCATGTATAAATAGCCTCTAGCACAGTTACTGCGTGAGTTGAAGATGATCCCAATCCGGTCCCGCGTCTCGCGTCGGTATGCAGCCTTAATTCGAATCCAGGTAAAGGTAAAAGTTCATTAATGATTGCCTTGGCAATATCATTCACCCCATCGTACTTGAAAGGATTCCCATTTTTAGAGACATATTCAATACCGATATCATGATCTATTATTCTTATCTCATCTTCTTCGACAGGTTTAAGTGTGCAATACGAATATAAATTTATCGCAGCATTAAGGACAGTTCCACCGTGCTCCTCAACAAAAGGTGACACATCTGTGCCTCCACCGGCGAATGATATTCGCAGAGGGGCTTTACATCTAATCATTTTATGACTCTACCTGTGGTGACATAAATCCATTTTTGTTCAAAATAATGGCCTCAGCGGCTGACAAGAGCCCATCCGCTCGATAGTTTGGAACGACTGATACATCGTATTCAATCTTTTTATACCGGTCTAGCAATATCGTCTCGCAGCCTGCTGAACGACCAGCACTTATGTCTGTCATTCTGTCACCGATCATAAAGCTCCTTTCAAGATCTATTTGATACATCCTGCTTGCCTCGAGAAGCATTCCAGGTAATGGCTTACGACACAAACATCCATCTGACGGCAAATGTGGACAGTAGAATGTGTCCATAATATCTATACCTTCATTTGACAATAATTCAAACATCCACGAGTTTAAACAAATAAAATCTTCATGACTGTAATAATGTCTGCCTATACCAGACTGGTTTGTTACCACTATCAAACGATATCCATTCTCAATCATCAGATTCATTCCATCTATGACATCTGGATATAATTTAAAATCGGCTTGCTTATGACAATACCCTGTATCTAAATTGATAGTCCCGTCTCGATCCAAAAAGATTGCACGCTCTCTATGCTGGAGCTTAGGCGTTTTGTCTATAAACACGTTATCTCTAGCGTGCCTGATTAACGGTTCCATTTAAGGTCCTCTAAATCTTTTACACTATCAATACTTTTCCAATATTGACATTTTTCGTATGCAAACATTTCGTTTCCCGAACATAACTCAGGAAACAATTCTACTTCATGATCCCCCTTACACGGTAGACGATGAGCTACATCCACGTTCATTACATATACTCCGCCATTTATCCAATACGGTAGTTCCGGCTTTTCATTGAATGCTACTATCCTCATCGAAGTATCCAATTCCACTATCCCAACGTCGGAGCGATATTTTCTGACCAACATCGTCACTGTACTCCCATTAATTGAATGAACATATAAAAGATCCTTCAAATCCATATCCAACAATAAGTCCCCGTTTAGAACTAAAATTTCCTCTCCTAAATCCGCAATGCACTTGATTGCTTTTTTTATCGCGCCTCCTCTTCCTAATGCCTCTCTCTCTCTGCTGTACTTAGCGTTGATTCCAAAGTTTTCACCAGAGCCAAAATAATCCTTTACAACTTCATGCTTATATCCAGTTAGAAAAACCACATCAAAAATACCATTCCTTTTGAGGAGCTGAATTTGATGCCACAATATCGGCTTCCCTTCAACTTCAATCATAGGTTTTGGCTTGTCTATAGTAAGAGGCCTGAGACGCGATCCCATACCTCCACACAAAATAAATGCATACATACAGAATGAACCCTTTCATAATAAAATGATGAAAATCAAATTTGACCCGATACATTGCTGAGCAATATCCTTAAATCATAAACTATAGTTAACCTCATAAACTCTAATGTAAGAAAAATGAATAAAAATCACAAAATTAAAGTTTCGATTGTGGTTCCAACTTACAATGAATCACAAAACGTGGAACAACTAGCGTCAAGAATCG
>MDTE01140718.1_pt1 | contig 12428 bp, 7 predicted proteins | sample 811231 | NCBI WGS metagenome assembly MDTE01 (sample SAMN05326651, study PRJNA326480) | marine metagenome | isolation source: seawater | place: Indian Ocean: Red Sea | collected 2010
TAAACTCATTTTGCTTTCACCAGATTGTCTTTTTTTGAAATTATAACCTATCTCCATTATAGATAGGTTACCTTTACTTGATGCTATAATATCTGCGAGTATTTTAAATCCATTTGGTTGAAGTTTTGGAATAAGAAGATTGAGCTTGCTTTTTCTTATCATGAAATAACCACTCATTGGATCTTTGACATTTGTCATTAGCAACAAGTTTGTAAATTTAATAGCAATTTTACTCAAAAAGTTTCTTAAAAATGAAAAGCCACTTTTTGCACTTCCTTTCTCAGTGTGTCTACTTCCTACTATTAGGTCTAAATTATCATTATTAGTTAATTTTTCCAACATTTTGGGTAAAATTTTCTCATCGTGTTGTAAATCACAATCCATAACTGCAACAAATTTAGAATCAGAATTAATAAAACCATCTATGCATGCACTTGCAAGACCTCTTACATTGGTTCTTACTAAAAGTTCAACGTTGTCATATTCTTCTTTTATTTGAAGAATTTTTTCGATAGTACCATCTAGGCTATTGTCGTCTACAAATAAGATGCTAAATTTTTTTCCATGTAAAACTTTATGAAGTCTTCTTACTATTTCTAATATATTTCCAACTTCATTATATGTTGGAATGATAACTGTTAAGATATAATCAGTTTTTCCCATTTTCATACACATTATGATTTTTAATTTATTTTTAAACTACTCTTAACTCTTTTATAATCATCTTCGTACCTAATTATATCATCTTCACCTAAATAGTTACCAGTTTGTACTTCAATAATTGTTAATATTTTTTTCGAAGGATTTTCTAATCTATGCTTCATTCCTGAATTTATAAAAACTGACTCGTTTTTTAACAGATTGATAGTTTTTTTGCCTAAAGTAACCTTTGCCCGGCCTTCTACTACGACCCAATGCTCAGAACGGTGTTTGTGACTTTGGAGACTCAATTTGCAAAAAGGAAGTACATGAATTTTTTTAACTTTAAAATTATTTCCTTTTGAAAGGATTTCAAATTTTCCCCATGGGCGAAAATCATTCAAGGATTCCTTTGCTTGTTCAACTTCATTTTTAATTAATAAATCAACTGCTTTTTTAACGTCTTCAGAATTTTTTTGATTAACACAAAGAACAGCATCTTTAGTTGCAACTGCAATTATGTTTTCTAAACCTAATCCCACAAGATGAATTTGAGGATCTGCAGAATTCAAGAATGTATTTTTACTTTTTATAATAGTAGAATTGCCAACTACTACATTTTGTTTTTTGTCTTCTTTATAGTACTTCATTAAAGAAAATAGACTGCCTACATCAGACCAATCGTCCTCGAAAGGATACATGTTAATATCTTCGTATTTTTCAATTATGGCATAATCTAAGGAAATTTTTTTTATTTTTTGCCAAGAACAATTATCTAGTCTCAAAAAATCAAGATCAGTGGACAATTCATCATATGAGTTTTGGACTAATTTATAAGTCGATTTTGTATGTTTTTTATATGCATTTAGAAAAGTTGATGCTTTTCCCATAAAAATACCCGAGTTCCAAAAATTATGATCATTATTGAGCAGTTTTTTTGCTATTGATAAGGGCGGTTTTTCTATAAATTTAGTAACATTAAATACTTTACTTAATGATTTTTTATCTATGTTGGCTGTAATCCAACCATATCCTGTATGTGGAAATTTTGGTCTTATACCAAAAGTTATAATGTTTTTATCATTAACAAAAGGAATACTATTCTTAATAGCACCTTTAAAGTATTTCTCATTATTAATCAAGTGATCAGCTGGAGAAATTACTATTATTGGATCTAATGCAAGTTTAGATGTGTGTACTATACCAGTTAGTGCAGCAGCAGCAGTATCTCTAGGAGATGGCTCAATTATTATTCCAGATGATTTCGATTTTATTTTATCAAGTTGATTTTTTACGATAAACCTTGAATTTTCTCCTGTTACAATTGTAGGTTCAGCAAAAATCCCACCTTTAAATCTTTTTACAGTTTTTTGGAATAAAGACTCGTTGTCTAATAGTTCAGCAAATTGTTTTGGCATTGTGGGTCTTGATAGAGGCCATAATCTAGATCCAGAACCTCCGGAAAGAATAATAGGAAATATTTTTATTGGGGAAGACATTTTGTTTAATATTTAAATTATCATTTCAATTTTCTAAAGTTGTACCATGTTGTACCATAAAGAAATTAAATAGTGTTATATTTAAAAAGCATAAATATTAAATCTCAATTTTGTTTTTAATACTTGAGAAAAATTCTTTTAACAATTATCTTCTAATTAACTAATTTTAGATGTCATAATCAATAACTATATAAATTGAGAATTCTGGTGAAAAGAAAAATAATTTTTTTATGTATATTATCCTTAATTCTAATGGATTGTAGTTCTAGTAATAATTTAAGTGGCTTCTCAAAATTTAACAATATTTTTAAAAAAAATCAATCAAATGAGATTGTAACCTCTTCCATTTTTAAAAATAATTATCAGAAAAAAAAGATAGAGTATCCTAATTTTACTTCATCGAATTTAAGAAAAAATATAATTATTGCTGTTAAAAATAATCCTTTAGTTCAGGCTAGCCTTTTAGAAATTGACTCATCAAAATCTAGTGAAAAAGTTGTTGAGGCTCAAAATAAACCTCAGGTCAATTTTCAAGCAAGTGCTGGTGCTTCTAGAACTGATGCAGAAAATTCCATTGGTGCCCTAGGGACACTTTCTGTATCTAAAATACTGTATGATTCGGGAGTAATTAATAATAACATTATGTCTCAAAAACTTCGAACAAAAGCAGCTATTGAAGAACTGAATAATATAACGCAAAATTTAGCTTTGAATGGATATTTAGCAATTAATGAATTAGCCAGAACTCAAATGATAGAAAGAGTTTATGATCGTGGTTTAGAAATGGGAGGTTCTCTCATTGAACAGATAGATAACTTATCTTCTTCAGGTGTTTCAGATAAAACTATGATATTAAAGGCACAAAAAGAATTCACGGAACTTGTTGTACTCAGTATTCAGGCTAAAGCTGCAAAAAAAAGTGCTGAAATTAACTTTAAGGATTTTTTTCAGACAACTTCTATTCCTAATTTAGAAACTTTAAGACCCTTAGAGGTAGGTAAATTGGAAAAACTGTCTAGAAAGATGGTTAATTATAATCCTTCTATTAAGGTGCAAAATTTAATTATTGAGTCAGCAAGAAGTGCTTTAAGAGCTTCACAAAATCAAAAAAACCCGAATGTATCGTTAAGAGCAGGAATAAACACACCAGCAGAGGATATTCTTGATAATACTTCAGCGAACATTGGTTTTGTTGTTAATTATATATATGATGATGGTGGAAGATTAGATTCGCAAATTGAAGGGATTAATTCTCAAATCAAGTCGACCATTAAGAGAAGGGATGATCTAATTAAAGGGTTGAATAAGCAGCTAGATTTATCATATGAATCCTATCTAAATGCTACTGAAGCAAAAATAGAATTAGAAAAATTAATTAAGTTGTTAAAAGAAACACTCGATACTTCAAAAGCCCAACTTGTAACAGGTAGAGCTAAGATACAAGACGTTTTAAAAAATGAGTTAGATTTAGCAAAGAAGAAAATTGACCTCATTTCAGTGAATTCAAGTCTTGTTTCTGCTAGTTACAATATAAAATACTTGACTTCAGGTATTATTCCCAAAATTACTAAATAAAAATTTGAGCACTTAAGTTTACATATAAAAATAAGTTCTAAATTAAAATGGCTGTGACAAAAGATAATCAAAATAAAAAAAATACTTTTAAAATCCAGACTGCTAAATTAGAGAAAGATTTATCTAATTCTGATGGTACAGATCTTCTGGATTGTATACAGATCCTCTTAAGGTTTCATAATATTGAAAGAAGTCATGTATCTATTAGATCTATGGCAGATGTTTCAGACGGATCTTTTGACTACAAAGACGCCGTTTCTGCATTACAAAATATGGAATTTGATTCAAATATAGGAACTATACCTTTAAGGAAACTGAATAATGGCCATTGTCCTTTAATTGTTGAACTAAGAAATCAAAGAAAAGTTGTTGTAACTAAAGTTGATCCCAAAAAAGAATATGTGATTTACGATTCAAATGAATCAACCAATTATAAATCTTATAGTTATAAAGATTTCAAAAAAGAATTTTCAGGGGGTATTTTATTAGCTAAATCAAGGAAACAAATTAGGGAAGATAAAAAACCCAAAAAAGTTGATTGGTTTTGGTCTTCTTTAAGTCAGAGTAAATGGACATACTTCCAAGTCATTTTAGCGGCAGCAGTATCAAATTTTCTTGGGCTTTCAACTTCAATATTTATAATGGTTGTTTACGACAGAGTTGTTCCCAATCAAGCTATTGAGTCCTTAATTGCCCTTACTATAGGAGTATTAATTGCACTAGGTTTCGATTTCTTAATTAAGACCTTAAGAGCAAACTTTATAGATAGAGCAGGAAAAAGAGCCGATACAAGAATGTCACGTATAATATTTGACCAACTTACGACAATGAATCTTGCAACAAAAAGAGAAAAATCAGGAGCTTTAGCCAGCACCGTTAGAGAGTTTGAAAGTTTGCGGGATTTCTTTACATCCGCAACACTTGTGGCGATTGTTGATTTGCCATTTATTTTTCTATTTATTTATATCATTTATCTTATAGCTGGTCCATTAGCAATAGTGCCTCTTGCATGTGTTCCTATAGTATTAATAACTGGTATTCTAGTCCAACCTTTTCTAGCTAAGTTAAGTTTAGAAGGAATGCAAACGGGCATGTCTAAGCAAGGAGTATTAGTGGAAACTTTATCTGGCTTAGAAACTATAAAAGCTACAGGATCAGCTGGTTTAATGAGAAAAAGATTTGAAGAAGCTTCACATAAGCAATCCGATCTAGGTTTTAAAACGAGAGCTATAACTCAATTTGCAATCAATTCTTCAGCATCAATACAACAATTTGCCCAAGTAGCAATTATTTTTTATGGAGTATTTTTAATATCTGATGGAACAGTAACGATGGGAGCTCTGATTGCAGCAGTAATTTTAAGTGGAAGAACACTGGCTCCTCTTACTCAGTTAGCAAATGCCTTAACCAGAGTAAACTCTGCAAGAACGGCTTTTAGATCTATTGACGAATTAATGAAGAAACCTAAAGATAGGGAGGATGACGAAAATCCGCTTAGTCGTCCCAATCTTAAAGGTGAAATTGAATTTAAAAATGTAACTTTTACTTATCCTGGTTCCAAAGAACCCGCAATTAAGGATTTAAGTTTTAAGGTTGCCGCAGGAGAAAGAATAGCTGTTTTAGGTAAAATGGGATCTGGAAAATCGACAATTGCAAGGCTTCTTTCTGGTCTTTACGAGCCTGATGTAGGCTCTGTATTAGTTGATGGTGTTGATCTTAGACAAATAGATCAAGCAGATATTAGAAGAAATATTGGTTCAATGTTACAAGAAACATGGCTTTTTTCTGGATCGGTAAAGGAAAATATTCAAATGGGTTTTGTTCAATATGATGATGAGCATATCTTGAATATTTCTAAGATTGCAGGAGTTGATGATTTTGTTAGCCAACACCCTTCTGGGTACGATTTAAAACTTCGAGAAAGAGGAGAAGGTTTATCAGGAGGTCAAAAACAATCGTTAAATCTGGCAAGAGCAATATTACACGATCCTTCTCTTTTAATTTTAGATGAGCCTACTAGTTCAATGGATGCTGCAACTGAAAAAACTATACTTGATAATCTTAACCATTGGCTTAAAGATAAGACGTTAATAGCAATTACACATAGAAATACCATTGTTAGGTTAGCTACAAGAGTTATGGTAATCGATAAAGGTGTTTTGATAGCAGATGATAGTCCAGACAAGTTTTTGGGATCTAAATAAATCGTCAAAAGGAGAATAATGGCTTCTGCGGATTTTAAAAAATTATCAAGAGAAATGTCAGGGTCCTCTGGTTTTTTTGGCTCTATTTTACTAGTTACAGTAATAGCATTGGTAGTAGTTGTAATTTTTTGGGCAAGTAAGACTGAATTAGATAATGTTACTAGGGGGCAAGGTAAAATCGTGTCATCTATTCAAAATCAAGTTGTCCAAGCTACTGAGGAGGGTGTTATTAAATCTAGGCATGTAGAAGAAGGTCAGAAAGTAAATGCAAACGAGCTATTATTTAAAATTGATCCTATTGAGGCAAAATCTTCTTATGAACAGGCTCTTCAAAGACTGGCAAGTCTTAGTATTCAAGAAATAAGACTTTCAGCAGAGGTGCTTGGAAATGAACCTATATTTTCCGATGATCTTAAAGAAAAATCCTCAACTGTTGTAGTAGGAGAAAGAGCATTATTTGCAGCCAGAAGGGCTGATTTAAATGCACAACTTGCAGTTCTCAATCAACAGCTATTGCAAAGGACTCAACAAATAGAAGAGATTAACGTAAATATTAAAACAGCTGAAGAAACTTTAGAATTGTTAGAAAAACAGATTTCAATAATAGAACCACTTGTAAAGTCAGGTCTTTCACCAGAAACAGAACTTCTTACATTGCTAAGGCAAGCAAGGGACTTTGAAGGAAAAGTAGAAGGTGCTACTACATCATTGCTAAGAGCAGAGTCTTCAATAATTGAAGTGGAACAAGAGATTTCATCAGTCAAGCAATCTTACAAAACTAAAAGTCAATCTGAACTTTCAAAAATAATTTCAGAAATTGCAGAAATTGAATCTAGAATTCCTGCTCTCAAAGAAAGGGTAGTAAGAACACAGGTTAAATCTCCAGTAGAAGGTATTATTAACAGAATTAGTTTTAAGACTATAGGTGGTTTTGTCCGAAAAGGTGATGCATTGCTTGATATTGTTCCAACGGGTGATGATCTAATCGTTGAGGCAAGGATTGACCCTAAGGATATTGCTTATATCGAACCTACTCAGATGGCACGAATAAGTTTAACGGCTTATGATGCGTCCCGATATGGTACAATTGACGGTGAGGTTTTAGCTGTATCGGCTGATGCTGTTGAAGATAAACAAACTGGTGCTAGTTATTATTTAGTAGATGTTTCGATTAATGGGGAATTATTTGAAGATGATGGATCCAAAGTTGAAATTTTGCCTGGAATGGTAGCTTCGGTTGATGTTCTTGCAGGAAAAAGAACAGTTTTGGACTATATTTGGAATCCAATGATGAAAGTCAAAGACAGAGCATTAACCGACTAAAAGAATATTTAAAATGAAAATAGTCAGATATTTTTTTTATATTACTTTATCAATATTAGTTTTAATTCTGCCAATATATGGTGCTGCTAGGCTTTTGCTTCCAGATTATTTAAGAAATCGAATAATAGAAAATTTACCTAATGGTTCTACCATATCCATTGGTGCTATTTCTTCTAAATCAAACCTTGGGTTGATATTTGAGAATATTTCTTTCCAATCAAACGATAAATCATTAATTTTAAAATCACCCAAGCTAGAACTATTGCCTCAGTTTAGTTTAAAAAAACCTTTAAAGATAATAGCGGATGATTTTTTTATTAGATTACCAAATATTTCTGGAAATCTAAAAAAATTAAATTTGGATATATTATTTGAAAATATTGACCAGAACAAATTTTCTCTACTAGGTGAAATTAACTCAATTGAAAATTCGAAATTTTTAAGTTTTTCTGGATTAGAATTTTTTTTGGACGGAATTAATTCAAATAGCACAAAAGTAAACGTTAAAGTTGATGATTTTTTTTTAGTATTCGAAAATCAATTTGGACGATTTAATTTCAAAGGAAAAAACCTAAAGAGTGAAAGTGAGTTAAGTGACAAAATATCATTTGTGTCAGATTTTAAAGATTTAGAAGTAATAATTGGAGAACCAGTGACTTCTGATTCACAAAAGAAGATACTAGCAAAAGAAATTGCAATGAATCTTGATTTATATCAATCAAAAAATTGGCAAGCTCTCTTAAATTTCAATTTAAATTCAATTACAAGTAACCAAACTAACCTAGCTGAAACAATCTCAATTTCGTCATTGGCAAATTGGAGTGAATCTAATTCAGATTGCTCTTATACAGATTTACTGAGTAAAAAAAAGGAGTGTGGATTTTTGAGGGATTTTATAAATAATAAAGTTTCAGTATATGATAGTATGGGTGGAAAATTAAGTATACTTGGTGATGGAATATGTGTAACTCCTAATGCTGGGTGTCTTCAACGAATAAATGCAGAGATAAAAACAAAAAAAACAACACAAGTGCTTACGCCACTCATAACATCAGGAGTCATTAATCCTCTATTGGGTGGTGTTTTAATTAGTGGATTATTATCTTCACCTTATGAAGTAGATGCCAATTACGATCATAAGATCAAAATGAATGTAACTGGATCCAAAATACTGATCAACGATAAACCATTATTGTAGTTTGAAAATCTCTTCTGACAAAAAAAGTTTAATTAAACTAATTTTAGATTTTATTTTTTAGTAGATTTTGGAGACTTGGGTTTGTCTGTACTTTTATTGCTTTCCAACTCTCTTTTTAAGGCGTTTACATAAGCAATTTTAGCTGTGTCAGCAATAGCTAATTCATTTCTTAATCTATTCATATGAGCTTCGTTGAATTGCAAAGAAGCTACTTGTGCTTTTGCATTGTCAGACATATCATCGGTATCATATTCAATATCATCAATTTTAATTTTTGCCATTTTAATTTCCTTATTTATGTATTTATTTGAAAGCTATATATCGAATATTTGAATCTTGCAAATCAAATGCCATTTTTTTATATATTTATTCAGTATCAAATAAATCTTGTACTAAACTATCTAATTCTTTTTTCTTCTCTTGTTTTTGTTTTTCTACTGTTATTTCTCTAATATTTTTATGGCTATCATTATCAATGACAACTTTCATATGCATTTCCTTAAGTTTAGTTAGGTTATTAACTGAAATTAATTGGGCATATGCCAATCTAAGTGATTCATTTGAAAATAATTGGTTTTGTTGTGATGTATTTAAGGATTTTAATTTTTCATTATCAATTTTATGAAAACCTTCAATCTTAAATGATCCATCGTTAAGTCTAATCTCAATTGGCCACTCAGTCATTAATTCAGCATTTGCAAGGCTTTCCAGGATTTGATTTGTTTTTAATTTATTTTCTTCAACAATCTTCAAGATATTCAATATCTTTTGTAACTGATCTGATGGATCTCCATTTTCCAAAAAAAAGGGAAAAAAATCGGGAGTGTTAGTTTCTTTTATTAACGAACTATTTGGATTGAAACATAAAAAAGGTTCACTATCTCTATCTAGTTTATTAAATATGAAGGGATAAGTTCTAAAAGAAATTGGTATATATTCACCTAACCAACGATTTTCTGAATTAATGAAAGGATTGATATTTTTTAGAAGGCTAAAAAAGCAAACTAATATAAATTTATTATTTTTTGTTTTTTGAAATGCTATTGGGTACTGGCTTGCTACAGTCATTACCTCATCTATTAGAATGGGACTGAAAATGGTAGCTTTAAATTCTTCGAAACTGGATTGGGGACCCGTTACGGTAGTAAAAAAGAAATTTTTATGATTTTTTTTTGAAACCGCAATTAATTCCTGTTTCATGACACTTTCCAATTAAAATTGATTATTATCTATAAAAAAAATTAATACTCAAAAAAAAATAGGCAGAGATAAGCTTAATAAACTGCTAAAATAACAAATATAATGATAATAAATAATACATTATTGATTCAAGCACAAAAGTTACAGGTGGACAATTCTCACAAGTGTGATAGAAAAGAAACACTTCAGACTAAATTTTTGAAATTGAAAAAAAATTTAAAAAAGATATTGCCTGCCATGTCAATTCAAGTGTAGAAAATGTCTTAATACGAAAGGTATACCGTATTGATCTTTTATTTAATACGTATTATAAAGTTAAAAGTTTAATAATAAACCAGGAGATGGTGAACATGAATATGATGGTGAACACATCTGAGCTCGTAGGAAACGAGGCAGAAATAAATAAAATCAAAGGAATAGCGTTGAAAAGGGCTGTTTCCAAATTAGTTGCTTCGTGGGAAAAGAAACAGGCAGCTCGAGTTAAAAAGGTTGGTGGATTAGGTTTTATTGCTGTTTCACTTGCAGCTTGTAATAGTTCTAGTGATGATACTGCAACTACAACAACAACTACAACAACAACACCTACTGTAACAACACCGGCTCCGACAAGTTCGGCCTTAACAGCAAATGCTGATACAATATATGGTACTGCTGGTGCAGACGCAATCACGGGTGATCAATCTACTTATAACGCAGGTGATATTATTGCAGACGCAACAACAGGTGATGCAGATACAATAGTGATAAGTGCTAACGCCAACATTGCAGCAACACCAACAATTGTAGGAATTGAATCTGTTACCTTCAACGCTACAGGTACATTATCCAGTGGTGGTGTTGAATTTACAGTTGATGTTGCTAACATTAACGGTGCTAATATTACATTAGATGCTACAAGCTCTGGAACTTTAATTACAGGTGCTCAAGCCGATAATGCGGGAAGTGGTAATATAACTACTGGATCTGTAATAGCTGATTTAGATATTTCCACAGATACAGACGCGGATATCGTTGTGACAATGGCTAATGCAACTGCCAACTCTCTTGATGTTACAAACGGTACCGGTGCTTCAGACGATTTAACTGTTGATGCTGGAACGAATGCATTTACATTAAATGGCGCTACTTCAACAGAAGATTTGGTTGTGACTAGTGGTAATATGAATATTACAGCAGCGGCTATCGCTGGTGATATTACATTAACTGGTACTGGAACAATTACTGTTACTGATGCCGCCGCAGCTGCTGGTACAGCAACAATTAGTAATGCCGGTGCTGCCGATGGTACAGATATTACTATTACAGACATGGATAGCGCAACTACAGTTGTAATTACGTCTGCAGGTGCAATTGATGCTGATGATAGTACAGATGGCTTAGATGCAGCTACTACTGTTACTTTAACAGCAACGGAAAGTTCTCTTTTCACAGCTGATGTAGCAACAACTGTTAACCTTAATGCAAATGACCCAGGTGGAACGCCAATTCAGTTTACGATGGATGCTGCTGCAGTTGATACATTAAACTTAGGTGGTACAACACCAATTATTGTCGATGTAGAAGATCCAGCTGATATTGACACCGAAACTGTTACTTCAACAAATACTTCTCAAGCTTATATTGCTATGTCTGAACTAGGCGGTAACTTTAACGTTGATTTTGCGGGTGTTGCAAATGGTATTATTATTTATGGTGAAGCTGACAATGATGGGTCTACATATGATGATCTTATCGAAGGTGCTACAGTAGGTATTGATGCAGCTAACGCAAACGATCAAGGAGGTACTGTTACATTTGATCATGATGTTGATGCTACAACCACTACAAATAATAGTCTAAATCTTAAGGTTATTGATCTTACAACTGCAAATGATACAGACGTAACTGCAACGGCTGCAACGTTGGCATTTAACGATACTGATACTTTAAATATTGATATCGGTGCGGGTCAAACTCTTGAGTTAACTGACTTGACTGGTGATAGTCTTGATACAGTTGTGATGACTGGTGCTACATTTACTATGGGTGCCGGTGGTGGTTTTCATGGTGATACAACTCAAGATGATTTAGTTGTTAACGCATCTGCAATGACAGGTGTCGTAACTTATCGTTTTGATAACGTTGATGGTGGTGCTACCTCGCTTACAACAGGTGCAGGTGCTGATATTATTGAAATTACAAATGCACATGTAAATGGAGCTACAACCACACTAACCATATCAACTGGAGCAGGTAACGATACTATTAATGCAGCTGCATCAAACAATGTTACTATTGATGGTGGAACTGGAACCGATACACTCGCTTTGGGTGCTGTAGACTATAGTGGACAAACTCTCAGTTTAACAAGTGTTGAGGTTATAACTAACATTGCTGCTGGTAATAATTTCACTGTTACAGGCGCCGTATTAAATGGTAAAAACTTTTTAATTGACGCGGCGGCTGCAGCGGGTAACGAAGATCATGTTATTGTAATAGACGCATTGACTATGGACCTTAGTGGTTTAGCATTCTCTTCAGCAGCGTCGGAAGCTACTGATACATTTACAATGGATGGTGCTGATAGTGCTTTGGCTCTAAATCTTACAGGTTCTTCCATTCAGGATAATATCAGTGGTGGTGAAGGAGCTGATACCATAGTTGGTGGAGGCGGAACAGACGTCATTTTTGCTGACGCTGGAGCTGACCATATTACACTTGGAACCGGTGCTGCTGACATACAGATGTTAAATGAAGCTAATGTTAAGGCAACACAGGATACTATTGTTGGTTTTACTGATGATGATGAAA
>MDTE01171618.1_pt1 | contig 12428 bp, 8 predicted proteins | sample 811231 | NCBI WGS metagenome assembly MDTE01 (sample SAMN05326651, study PRJNA326480) | marine metagenome | isolation source: seawater | place: Indian Ocean: Red Sea | collected 2010
TCATAAAGTGCTTTTAGAACTGCGTAGTACGCTCCCTTTCTAGAGTAGTCTTTATTAACCATCCATGCCTTTTGATCTTTTCGCCAACCACCATAAGGAATATCATCTCTGAATCCCCAATCACTTATAAGTTTAACCCCTGATTCTTTTGCAGTTTTAACCAAGTTATAATATATTTTATTTTGTTCTTCAAAAAACTTATTCCAATCACTTTGAGATGTAATTACATCTGAAACTTTTTTGTGATTACCGCCTTGCCCCCATAAATTTAATCCTACATCTAGTTCTGTAATATAAACTTCAACCCCTAATTCTATGAACCTTTTAATATTTTTTTTAAGGTTTTCATAGTTATAATTTATCCCTACATTCAAATGACATTGAAAGCCCACGGCATCAATTCTAATCCCAGAGTTTTTTAAATGTTTTACAAGTTGATATAAACCATCAGCTTTTTTCCCTCCAAAAGCAATATTAAAATCTCGTATTTCTAATTTGGCATCTGTTAATTCGGAGGCAATTTCAAAAACTTTTCTAACAAAAATAGGGTGTTCATTATTGATATTCTGTTCACCAACTAGACCCGAATTATCTTTTTCAAAACCCATGTCCATCCATTTACAATCTTCTTTTTCGTTTCCAGAAACTCTATACTTTCCAGATTTGCCCATCGCAAAAATTTCATTGATAACATTAAATACATCAACCTTATCTTTATTATTGTTTGAGTTTAAAACCTCTACAATGAATTTTTCAAGAATATATTCTAGTTCATTAGCTGAGTAATTAGTTTTTGAGAACCACTGTGGAAAATATTTATTTGGAAATATTAAGCAGTGATGCATTATATGAAGGTCATTTTCTACTCCCCAGTTTACTAATTCGTCAAAAAACTTAGTTTCAAAATTAAAGTCATCTAATGAGTTTGGCTTTTTCTTTGGCCAGAACCCTTCATCCCATGCTGGATAAATTGATGGCTGAATACCATTGTAATTTTCTAAAACAAAATCCCTATTTTTCTTTGCTTCTGTTCCCCTAAGTATAGCTTTATTTTTTTCCGCTTTAACTTGTGTAGTGATTATCATATCCCCTGAATAATTTTTTAAAAATAAATTGGGGTTATAGTTTTGTGATTCAATTCTAAAAATAAATTGTAAACAAATTATAATTATTAGGTTTATTTTCTTCATAGCTATTATATATCAATATAAAGTTATGATAATAATTAAATTTTAATGATATTTAAGACAATTAAAACCTATCTAATTATGAATAGAGCAGCCCGCCTTAAATCAATCGTATTATCCGCTTTACTTTTCTCATCACTTTCTGTATTTCCTCAGGCCCAAGAAAAAATGAATGTTTTATTTATTGCTGTTGACGATTTGAAGCCAAGTATTGGGAGTTTTGGTGATGAATTTGCTGTCACGCCAAATATTGATGAATTATCAAAGTCATCAACTGTTTTTTTAAATAATCATACTCAGCAAGCAATATGCGGCCCATCAAGGGCAAGTTTAATGACCGGTCTCAGGTCTGACAAGACAAGAGTTTGGGATTTAAGAACAAGAATGAGAGATATGAATCCTGATATTTTAACTATCCCGCAGTATTTCAAACAAAATGGCTATCAGACAATAGGTATTGGTAAGATATATGATAATCGTTGCGTTGACAATTTTAAAGACAAGCCTTCATGGTCTGTTCCATTCATTACTCAGCGACAACTAACATTTTCTGATGGATATAGTTTCCCCGCTAATGGATTCTACCAAAGCGATGAAATTAGAGCAAAAGTGTCTCAATTAAGACAAGAAGGGATTTCAAAGGGCATTAGTGAAGGTGGTTTAAACAAATATACTACTGATATTTTTAAACCACCATATGAAAGTGCCGACGTGCCTGATGGTGCATATATGGACGGCGCAATTGCTAATCGTAGCCTTGAGTTATTAGAAAATATGGACACTTCACAACCATTTTTTCTTGCTGTGGGATTCATTAGACCACATATGCCATTTGTTGCACCAAAAAAATATTGGGACTTATATGACCCAAATGAAATTAAGCTAGCGGAATTTAGAACAAAGTCTAAATATCCTGTTGATATCGCTTACAAGGCTGGGTGGGAAATAAATTCTTATCATACACCTGAAACAGACTACCCACACAATGAGGAAAATCTTTTGATTTTAGCAGACGATTTTCAAAGAAAATTGATTCATGGTTATTATGCAGCTTCAAGCTATATCGATGCTCAAATAGGAAAGCTAATTGACAAGCTTAAAGAAAAAGGCTTAGATAAAAATACAATTATTGTTATTTGGGGTGATCATGGTTTTCATCTTGGAGATCATAGCCAGTGGACCAAACATACAAATTTTGAGCAGTCAACACGCTCACCATTATTAATCAAAGACCCAAGAGTCAATGAGATGTACAAAATAAGCTCACCAACTGAATTTGTTGATATTTTTCCTACTTTATGTGATATGACAAATCTAGGTATCCCTCAAAATTTAGATGGTATAAGCTTGAAACCACAAATTGAGGGTAAAAAAATTACATCCAAGATTTTTGCGGTTAGTCAATACCCTAGACGTTCAAGAACCTCTGGAGAAACAATGGGTTACAGTTTTAGATCAGAAAGATACAGGTATACCGTTTGGGTAAAAAATAAAAAAAGTACTGAGCCAATTTCGAATGATGATATTTATGCTGAGGAGCTCTATGACTACAAGATTGACCCCAATGAAACAGAAAATAAAGCTGGTTTAGAAAACTACCAAAGGATAAAAACTCAGTTTGTTAAGTTAGCCAACGGTTTTTTTAATTCTCAGATTACAGAAAAAGTAATTGTTGTTGAATCTAATGATATTTCACAAAATATTATGACTAATGACAAATCAAATTCTTGGGCTGATAAAAGGTCAAAGATTGTTGGAAATTATATTGCCGGAGAAATGCTTATGAATAAAAATCAACAGGAGTTTCTAGTTAATGCTTTGTATAGTAAGTACTCAAGAAATAACGACATGACTACTGGTAAAAACTTGACTGATAGCCAGAAAGAAACAATTTATAAAGAAACATTTAGCCTTATTAAAGGTATATTACTTGACAAGTTTACAAAGAAACAAGTTGATTCAATTTTAGAATATGAGTCTGAAAAATTATCAACCCTGTAGAAAATGAACTTTTTTTATTTAAGAAATTCACTGATATTATTCTTCTCTTTTGCAATTTCATTTGCACAGAATGAAAATTTTTTAGTTGGATCAACATTAATACACAGGGAACTGAAAAGTGATTATGCAAATTTATTCTTAAAAGATTTTAAATATTTGACGGCAATGAATGCTGCTAAACAGTCAAATATTAATCCAACAAGTGGTAGTTGGAAATGGGATCAAATTGACAACTTTGTTCAGTTTTCAAATGATAATAAATTACTTTTTAGACTTCATAGTCCTATAGGACCCCAGTGCTCAAAATGGATAAAGGATGACACAAGAACACCAGATGAACTTATGGCTAGCCTTAATGAATTTTTGTTCAGACTTTTAGACAGATATAAAGATTTTGAAAATATAAAATGGATTGATGTTGTAAATGAAACTATTCTAGCATCAGGAAAATGGCTGGGTTCAAAGCCAGGAAATACTAAATGGGAAAACCCCTGGTTAGATATTGGTCTCGATGAAAATGGATATCCATTGTATATTATCAGAGCATTTGAACTGGCAGATAAATATGCGCCAAATAAAAAGCTTGTGTATAATCAGAATGGTGGCATGCAGATTCCAATGTGGAATAAGCTAAAGGAAACGGTTTTGTATTTAAAATCAAAAGGTTATCGAGTTGATGGTATTGGCTGGCAAGGTCATCTGATGAATAATAAAGGGCTTAAACAATTTGTTGAAGATCTGGACGAAGAGTTAAAAAAATTATCTGATCTAATTGACTGGGCTCATTCAAATAAGCTTGAATTTCATATAACCGAGTTAGATTACTATAATGATGGTGAAAATAATGCTTTTAATTCTGTGAAAAAGCAAGCAGAGGTATATCAAAAGTTAATGAACTTATTGCAAGAAAAATCAAAAAATGGATTGGTTACAGTAAATTTTTGGAGCATGGGAGAGAGAAAAAGTTATCGTGGCAAAAAAGGGTACTATATGTCCATATATGATAATGATACGATACCAACTAAAACATATGAAGTTGTAAAAAAATTTATAAACATTAATAAATAATGTCAAGGTTTACTATAAGTATAATATTAGTATTTGGTTTACTACAATTAAACTATTCGCAAAATAAAATTCAACAAATAAAACCTGAAAAGATTCTATACAAATCAATAGATTCGATTGATTTATTTCTGCACGTTTATCGACCAAAAAGTTTTGATAAATCCAAAGTTTATAATTGTATTATTTTTTTTCATGGTGGAGCATGGAATACTGGAAATTATAAGCATTTTCAAAGACAATCACAGTATTTTGCGTCAAGGGGCTTGATTGCAATGACAGTTGATTATAGAATTAGAAGTAAACATAATATAACACCATTTGAATCTATGGAGGATGCAAAATCTGCAATTAGATTTGTACGTCAAAATTCAAAAATATTAAGTGTAAACCCAAATATGATTGCTGCAGGAGGCGGCTCAGCTGGTGGACATTTGGCTGCATCATCTGCAAACATTGATAAATTTGACAATAAAAACGAAAATTTGAAAATTAGTTCAAGACCCAATGCTTTAGTTCTTTTTAACCCAATTGTTGATACTAGCCCAGGCTCATTTGGATACAATTCATTTATGAATAAAACAAAAATTGATTTACCCTTTCCGCCGATAGAAGGTTCACCATTACATAATATTAGTAAGGATTCCCCACCTACAATAATATTTGTGGGGACGGAGGATAATTTAATTCCAATAAAAACAATGGAGGACTATAATCGCAAAATGAAAAAAGTAGGAAGCATTTGTGAAGTTGTTTTTTATGATGGTGCTGAACATTCATTTTTTAACAAGGGTGAGGATTTTGTTGATACTTTATATAGGGCTGACAAATTTTTAAGTTCACTTGGATATATTGATGGTGAGCCAACCATTCGATAATATTAGCCTGTGAAATAGCTTAATATTCCAATAACAATTATTACCAACAGTATTGATAATATTAAATCAACTAAATCATAGCTTTCATTGTTTTCAATTTTTTGCTCTCTTGAAAGTGTACCAAATGACAGTCCTCTAATCTTTTCATAGTTAGGTGGCGAAGTAGCAACTGCCACTGAAATACATAATAGAACTGAAAACACAAACATTATTATTGCCATGTGTGAAAAATTAATAGTAGCAAATAAATACATAAAATTATCCAAAGCGATGTTATTATTAATTTCAGCTTGATAATAAATTTCAGAACCTAATCTTAAGACAAGTAAAACTAGCCCTGCCAATAAAGTTGTAATTGCAGCATTTGAATTTACACGTTTCCACAAAATTCCTAAGAGAAATACTGCTGCTACAGGCGGTGCTATATAAGATTGTACATTTTGTAAATATTGATACATTACACCACCACCAATTTTTTCCATTATTGGTATCCAAATAATCCCTAGAACAACGATAACTGAGGTTGCAATTTTTCCGATATTTAATAATTTTTTTTCTGAATCATTAGGTCTAAGTTTTTTATAAATGTCAATTGTAAATATTGTTGAGCATGAGTTAAATACAGAGGCTAATGAACTCATCAAGGCAGCCATCAGACCCCCAGCAACTAACCCTTTTAATCCAACTGGCAATAATGTTTTTACAAGCATTGGAAATGCCCTGTCAGCTTTTTCAATTGTAAAAATTTCAGGATTTTTAATTGAGAGTGCAAATGCTATAATTCCTGGAATTAGAAAAATAAATATTGGAAGTAATTTTAAATAAGCCCCAAATATTGCACCTCTTCTTCCGATTTTAATATTGTTAGCCGCTAAGGTTCTTTGAACAATGTATTGATCGGTACACCAGTACCATATGCCAACTATTGTTCCACCAAAAAGCAGACCTGTCCATGGGAAATCTGGATCATTCATAGGTCGCCACATATTAAAGTGTTCTGGACTTTCTGCAATTACAACATTTCTCAATTCACTCCAGCCACCTATTTGCTCAAGACCCAAGTATGTAATTATGATTGAACCTAAAATTAAAATAATTGCTTGTAATGTCTCGGTGTATATTACAGCTTTCATGCCTCCAATAATCGTATAAACTCCCGTAAATAAAACAACCCCAATAGCTCCATACCAGAAAGGAATTCCAAGTAATTCTGATACAACAATACCTCCAGCGTAGATAGTGACTGATACTTTGGTTAGAACATATGCAACAAGAGAAAAAAGAGATAGAAACCATCTTGATTTCGAATCAAATCTTTTTTCCAAAAATTCTGGCATTGTGAACGCTCCACTTCTAATATAAAACGGTAAAAATAGCCAACCAAGAAGTAAGACTATCCATGCGTGAAGCTCATAATGAGCCATAGGTGTTCCCGACTCGTATCCTGTACCCGCCAATCCAACAACATGCTCCGAACCTATATTCGATGCAAATATTGAAGCACCAATTACGAACCAACCGACATTTCTTCCTGCTAAAAAATAATCCTCTGTATTTTTATTTTTTTGTAATGAAACCCAAACAGCAACAACTACTAATGCTAAAAAATATATCCCTAGTACAAACCAATCTAATCCTTCTAAAACTGTATTCAAGGTATTTATATGTATTGATTCAATATGTTTTCAAACAATTCTTGTTTTCCACTCTCTGGGCTAATTTCACCTGCACCTTTAGCTATCTCATAAAGGTCAGTAAGCTCTAATTTTCCTTCCTCAAAATCTTTTCCTGTACCGCTGTCAAAAGTTTGGTATCTTTTTCTTCTCAGTTCTGAATATGAAGATGAACTAATTATTTTTTCTGCAGCAAGTAATGCTCTGGCGAATGTATCAGCTCCACCTATGTGGGCATGGAATATGTCTTCGATATCTGTTGAGTTTCTTCTAATTTTTGCATCAAAGTTAATTCCACCTCCTTGCAATCCACCAGCATGTAAGAAGACTAGCATAGCTTCAGTAGTTTCTAAAATATTATTTGGAAATTGATCAGTATCCCAACCGTTTTGATAGTCGCCTCTGTTTGCATCAATACTTCCAAGCATACCAGCCTTGGCAGCAACAGCTAATTCATGTTGCATCGTATGTTGTGCTAATGTTGCATGATTAACCTCAATATTTAATTTGAAATCATTCTCTAAACCATATTCTTTTAAAAATCCTATAGCAGTTGCAGAATCAAAGTCGTATTGATGTTTCATAGGCTCCATTGGTTTAGGTTCGATGAAAAAAGTACCTTTAAATCCTTGAGACCTAGCATAATCTTTTGCCATTGTAAGGAAACGTGCCATATGGTCAAGTTCTCTTCCCATATCGGTGTTTAATAACGACATATATCCTTCTCTACCGCCCCAAAAAACATAATTTTCTCCATTCAATTCAATTGTTGCATCCAACGCAAGCTTCACTTGAGCACCTGCTCTTGCTACAATATTAAAATTAGGATTTGTTGCAGCTCCATTCATGTATCTAGGATTAGAAAAACAGTTTGCAGTACCCCACAGAAGTTTAATATTTGAGTCCTTTTTCTTTTCTTTAATATAATTAACAATTATTTCTAGTCTTTTTTCAGATTCTAAAAGTGTTTTACCTTCTTGAATAAGGTCATAATCATGGAAGCAAAAATATTCAAAACCCATTTTACTAATAAATTCAAATGCAGCATCTGCTTTATCTTTAGCAGCTTGAATAGGGTCAGGATTTTTATCCCACTCAAAGTTCAAAGTTCCAGCCCCGAATGGATCAGCACCTACACCACAGAATGTATGCCAATATGCAATAGCAAATTTAAAATGGTCTTTCATTTTTTTACCTGCAACGACCTTGTCTGGATCATAATATTTATATGCTAGAGGATTGTCTGACTTAGGGCCTTCATATTGAACTTTATTAATTCCTTTGTAATATTCTTTACTCATAATTTTATTATTTATTTTTTAAAATTTTATTTAAATCTTCCTTCCATCTTGCATATGCATCTATATATTCTGAATTACCAGTGATTGGAAGAAAGGTCATTACATGATCATTTTTTGTAATTTTTTCTCTGAACGAACTGAAATCGTCATTTAAAATTCCTGATGCCCTTGCCGCCCCAAATGCTCCGGTTGTATTGTATATTTCTATCTCGTGACCAATTAATGTTGCTACAGTACTTGAAAATATTTCTGATCTAAATAGGTTGTCATTACCAGCTCGAATAACATTAATTTGAGCATTATCATTTTTCAATATTTCCATTCCATACATAAATGAAAAAGCTATTCCCTCCAATGAAGACCTGTATAAATGTCCATGACTGTGTTGGTTTAGATTAATATTACAAATGTGAGTGCCTATATTCATATTATTAAGCATCCTTTCTGCACCATTTCCAAACGGAATAACAGAAATCCCATCTGAGCCTACAGAAATTTCTGATGCAAGCTTATTCATTTTTTCATAAGAATCACCATCACTGTGATTTCTAAGCCATCGATATTGGATACCAGCACCATTAATACATAGTAATTTTCCAATTGATTTATTTGAATCACTATAATTCACATGTGCAAAATGATTAATTCGTGAAGGCTCTTTAGAGCTAAGATTTTCGGTTATTGAATATATTACACCTGATGTCCCACCTGATGCAGCTACTTCACCATCATCAAATACATTCAATGATAATGCATTGTTTGGTTGATCCCCAGCTCTATATGTGATAGGAACACCAACATTCAATCCAGTTGCTTTTGATGATATTGAATTTATTGTTCCTTGTTTTGAAAAATTATCAACGATTTTGGGTGTTAGTTTTGAATCAATACCATAAAAATCTAACAGCCAATCGGCAGTTTTATCATTTTTATAGTCCCAAATTATTCCTTCAGACAAACCATTTCTTGTTGTGTTTATTTCTCCAGTAAGTTTATAGGCAATAAAGTCACCTGGGAGCATATATTTATGGATTTTTTCATAAATATGAGGCTCATTATCTTTAACCCACTTTAGTTTAGATGCAGTAAAGTTTCCTGGTGAATTTAGTAATTGAGACATACACTTTTCTTCACCTAATTTTTCAAAAGCATTGTTGCCAATATTAACTGCTCTACTATCACACCAAATAATAGAATTTCTTAGGGGATCTCCGTTTTTATCTACTATAACTAAGCCATGCATTTGATATGAGATACCTATTGAAATAATTTTTTTTGGATCTGTGTTTGATTCCTTGCAAACTCTTTTAATCGCTTTACATGTTTGTGACCACCAAATATTAGGATCTTGTTCCGCCCAATCCTTTTTTACAGACGTAATATCCATTTCACCTTTTGGCTCATGAATACTTAAAACACTTTTGCCAGATTTAGCATTTACAAGTGCAGCTTTAACAGATGAGCTACCTATATCTAAACCCAAGTAAAACATAGATTTAATAGATTAGTTTAATTTATTAAATATAAAAAATTAGGAAGTCAATAATTAAAAAAAGTTTATTTATTTAAAAGCATATTTTTTGTAACGACTGTTCTAAAACCTTTGTGGTCTGAACCAGAATCAATACTTGAGCCCATACGTGCAGAAATTCTATAACTTGCACAATATGAGTAATGACACAAAAAAGAACCGCCTTTCATTACAGTTTGTATCTCGTAAGGGTACATTGGGTTATAACAGCTTTCAGCTCCAATTGGATTAATTATTTCTTCATTAAAATCTAAATCCTGATAATAATTTTCATTATATAAATCCTCAGTAATTTCCCAAACATTTCCAATCATATCATAAATCCCAATACTATTTGGAGGGTACGATTTAACGGGGGCAATAAATTCGAATTTATCTTCTGCTTTATTTTGTGTTGGGAAATCTCCCTGCCATGTATTTGCATACTCATTTAAAAGCTTTTCATCGTCCCCCCATGTATATATTGCTTCATTAAAATTTCCTTGAGCTGCAGCTTCCCACTCTGCTTCAGTTGGCAACCTTCTATTAGCCCAATTGCAATATGCTATTGCATCTTCATAAGCTATATGAACAACAGGGAAATTATCCATATTTTCAATTGATGAACCAGGGCCCTTTGGATGTCTCCAATTTGCACCTACCTCCCACTTCCACCATTGAAAATAGTTATTCATATTAACAGTTTTTTTAACCTTTTTATTAAAAATTAGACTACCAGGCTTTAAAAGTGAATCGGGGGGTTTTGGAGTTCCAGGTGGCAAATTTTTTTTTATTTCTTCCCAATCAATTTCTCTCTCTGCGACTGTTATATAATTTGTTGCTTCAACAAATTCACGAAATTGTTTATTTGTTACCTCGGTAATGTCAATAAAAAACCCATCTACAATAACATTATGTGAAGGCCTTTCCCTCATCATTGCATCATTGTCACTATCCTTTCCTCCCATTAAAAAGGATTTGCTTTCAACCCAAACCATTCCCTCAGGAATATTTACAGAAATATCACTTACTTTTTGTGTATTATTACATCCAAATAGTACAATGGCGAGTAGTGTTATCTTAGTAAAATTTGACATTAATTCGGGCTAGTTTCTGCTAAATTTTGCTAAATCGGGGTGAAAATAAAATGGAAGACCAAAAGGCTTCACAAATTCTTTTAGCTCCTCAGATGCTGTACCATACACATCAATTTTATTAATTGTAAAATGCTCCATGAACTTTCCAAAATTAGCTTCTAGTTTACCACCTTCAGAAATATTTTTTGCATGTTCCATCATTGCCTCAGCATTCAAATATCTCTCTATCAAAATAATTTTTTCGTTTGAATTGTAAAATCCCCATCCAAGCGAATTAGGTTCATTTTTATCAATTGCCTCAGTGTATAACTCAGAAAATTTTGCAATATCATCGTCTGATTTGGATTCGTTTGTATTCATATCAACAACAAAAATTATTTCATCTTCATTATATCTATTTTCTTCAGCTTGTTTACAATTTATAAGCATTATTGACAAAATTGTTATAAATATTATTTTTCTCATTTTGTATTTTTTATTTTATTTGAATACTGAAAATAAAGTTTTAATATGAAAAGTCAAAAGTTTCATGAATTTATAAATGTTTTAAAGATTTTTTATCAAAGAACTGATATATATTCTTACCAAAGGGAGTTTGAGCTTTTGAAAGATTACTTACAATGTCAACTAAATTATTTTCTAAAAAAATAATTTATTATATATTTTTACATTAAAATAAACAATTATTATGCCTAGTAAATTTTTTGGAAATAGATTTGATAAAAAAGCTAATAAACAAACTGATAAAACTTCTGATAGCAAGATGAAAAGTAAGGCTAAGAATCAAAATAATAGAGCTAAATCATCAGGAATTAGAAAGGTTGGAAGAGGAGGATAGTATTAATTTTTAATTATCCTCTTTTGAAAATTTATTCCCTCAAGAGAATACTTTAGTATGTAAATACCCCTTTCAAGAAAGTCAAGATTTATCTTCCCTTTATCACTTTGCAGCTTTAAAACACTAATTAGTTTTCCGTCTATACTATATATGCCAACATCCAAATTTTGATTTGAATTGAAATATAAATTATTTTCAAATGGTACTGGAAAGAAGTTTATTTCTTGAAAAATTTGATCATCATTTGAAAATGATTGGTCATTAATTGTTGTTTCAAAATTATCAAAGAAATATTCCCCTGTAGCATTTCCACATAATATTTGTAATTTATGAGCATCAAAAGTCTCATTAATATTGAATTCAAATTCATAAAGATTATATTCTGAATTCAGAACTAATTCATCTGAAACAATATAATTATTTCCACTACTACTAAGCTTTAATCTGATTTTTATTGAAATAGATTCATTGTTGTCAGAGTTTGACTTAGCCTGGAATTTTATGTTAATCGTTTTGCCACTTAAATCCTGATTATATTCTTGATTATTCAAAATTACCTTGTTAAATCCTGAATTGCTGGATGCTAATCCTGTAACATCAATCCTAGCAGACTTGCCTTCATATGATTCATTTTCGGTTTCTGAAATATTTGCTTGCGCACCGCTAAACGTCGATAAATCCCAGCCATTATTTATACCACATTCAAAATCAGGGTTTTGTATTAAGACAATTTCTGAACTGTAGCAACCAATCCCTAGAAGTGCATCTTTAACCTCTTCAACCCAATTTCCTGCGATGACATTTTCATTGTTAGGATTGTCGGTTCTTAAACTTATGGTTTTGGTTGATTTGTTTCCAGCACACCAAGCTGAAAACGA
>MDTE01064030.1_pt1 | contig 12426 bp, 10 predicted proteins | sample 811231 | NCBI WGS metagenome assembly MDTE01 (sample SAMN05326651, study PRJNA326480) | marine metagenome | isolation source: seawater | place: Indian Ocean: Red Sea | collected 2010
AATATATATTTGAGTTTTTATCACAAGCCATCTTAGAGATGTTAATGCCCATAGAAAGGAATAGCACAAAAATTGCCATTAATGATAATATAAATCTTTCTATTTTTTTCATTTATGCAAATTTAAAAAAAATAATTTGTCTTATAAATCTAATTGAATGAAAGAATAGTTTTCTTGATAATTTCAGCACATTCATAAATCTGATCTTTATTGATTACAAGTGGAGGAGCAAAACGTATAATGTCTCCATGAGTAGGTTTTGCTAACAAACCATTATCTCTTAATGCTAAACAAACGTCCCAAGCTTCTTTACCTCTTTTAGGCTTAATAACAATAGCATTTAGTAATCCTTTTCCTCTAACACATGTAATCATGTCTGTATCTATTAAACGAAGCTCATTTCTTAATATTTTACCTAATATAAATGCATTTTCAGATAATTTTTCCTCTTTTACAACTTCTAAAGCAGACATTACAACTTTATTAGCTATAGGATTTCCTCCATATGTAGATCCATGCTCACCAGGTTTAATACACATCATGACTTTGTCATCAGCTAAAATAGCAGAAACAGGAAATACTCCACCAGAAAGTGCTTTTCCCAAAATTAAAATATCTGGTCTTGCTATTTCATAATCTGTTGCTAACATTTTACCTGTCCTTGCAATTCCTGTCTGCACTTCATCAGCAATAAATAATACATTATACTTATCACATAAATCTCTAACTCCGGACAAATACCCATCATCAGGAACAACAACTCCAGCTTCTCCTTGAATAGGTTCAACCATAAATGCAGCCACGTTAGGATCTTTTAATTCCTGTTCTAAAGCATTCAAATCATTATAAGGAATAAGATCATATCCAGGCATAAAAGGGCCAAAACCTTCATAAGAAAGAGGATCATCTGATGATGAAATTGCTGCTAAAGTTCTTCCCCAAAAATTTCCTTTTGCAAAAATTATTCTTGCTTTATTTTTCTCAATTCCTTTTTTTAAATAACCCCATTTTCTTGCTAATTTATTTGCAGTTTCCCCTCCCTCAACACCAGTATTCATTGGTAGAACCTTATCATAACCAAAATAATTTGTAATGTACTTTTCATAAGTACCTAAAGTATCATTGTAAAATGCACGCGAAGTAAGTGTAAGAGTATCTGCTTGATCTTTTAAAGCATTAATGATTTTCGGATGACAATGTCCTTGATTAACTGCAGAATAAGCAGATAAAAAATCAAAATATTTTTTATCATCAACATCCCAAACAAAAACACCTTCACCTTTTTTAAGAACTACAGGCAAGGGGTGATAATTATGTGCTCCATATTTTTCTTCTAGATCTATATAATACTGTGATTTGTTCATTTTGTATTTTTTACAAATATAGTGCTTCAATATTATAAATTAATTAAAGTGTTAGTGCAATTAAAAATTTATTTTTGTTTTTATGAGTAATAGAAAAAAAAATCCGATTCTAATTGAAAAAATAGAAATAATTGACACTGCAAACAAAGGAAAATCTATTGCAAAACATGACGATAGAGTTATTATTATTGACAATGGTGTTCCTGGAGATATTTGTGATATTTCTGTTTACAAAAGAAGAAGAAAATATTGGCAAGCTGAAATAAAAAAAATACATAAATATTCACAATACAGAGTAACCCCTAAATGTGAACACTTTGGAATATGTGGAGGATGTAAATGGCAGAATATGCAATATAATTCTCAGTTAAAATTTAAAGAAAAAGAAGTTTTAAATAACTTAAAAAGGATTGGAAAAATAGACACTACAAATCATGAGAAAATAATCGGAAGTAAAGAGGATTATTTTTACAGAAATAAAATGGAATTCACATTCTCTAACAAAAGATGGTTGTCAAAAGAAGAAATAAAATCTAGAAAAAAAATAACAGATAGAAATGCTTGTGGCTTTCACGTTCCTGGTATGTTTGATAAAATTATAAATCTAAATCATTGCTATCTTCAAAAAGAACCTTCAAATAGAATTAGATTATCGATTAATAAATTTTCTAAAAAAAATAAATTTTCATATTTTGACATAAGAGAAAAGAAAGGATTTTTAAGAAATCTAATAATTAAAAATTCATCTAAAGGAGATTTAATGGTTCTAATGCAATTTTATGAGAACAATAAAAAAAATATTAAGTTGTTAATGAATCATTTAAAAGATTCTTTTTCTGAAATAACGTCTCTTCTATATACGGTAAACCAAAAAGCAAATAGCACAATATATGATCAAGAAATTATACTTTTTCATGGCAAAGAATACATTCAAGAAGAGCTAGATGGTCTCTTGTTTAATATTGGAGCAAAATCATTCTTTCAAACCAATAGTAATCAAGCAAAAATTCTTTATAGAAAAACTAAAGAATTAGCTAATATTAAAAAAAATGAAGTAGTCTATGATCTTTACACAGGTACTGGTACAATTGCTCAGTTTGTTGCAAATTCTGCTAAAAAAGTAATTGGCATAGATTCAGTTATCGAAGGTATTGAGGCTGCATTTATAAATGCAAAACAAAATAATATAACAAATTGTTCATTTTATTGTGGAGATATGAAAGAGATATTTAGTGAACATTTTATTAAAAAAAATGGTCATCCAGACATTATTATTGCAGACCCTCCTAGAGAAGGAATGCATAAAAAAGTAATAGAACAAATTTTAAAAATAAAGCCTAACAGAATTATTTATGTTAGTTGTAATTCTGCAACTCAAGCTCGAGATATAAATATATTATCTGATATTTATAAGGTAAAAAAAATTCAACCTGTAGATATGTTTCCTCAAACTCATCATGTTGAAAATATTGTTAGTTTAGAAATTAAACATTAAATTTGGTAAATGAAAAAACTACTACTTAGTTTACTGTTCACACCATTTATTTTATTTGCACAGAACTTTAACTACTCTGAAGATATTGCTCCAATCATATATGGGAAATGCTTGCAATGCCACCATAATAATGGCATTGCTCCAATATCACTTGAAACATATACAGATGCTGTAACAAATGGAGGTTTAATTCAACATGTTGTTTCTTCAGGAGAAATGCCTCCTTGGCCACCAGATACAACATATAAGCGTTTTGCATATGAAAATGTGTTATCAATTGAAGAAATTTCAAAAATTACATCTTGGATTTCAAACGGAGCTCCACTAGGTGACACCAATCTACTTCCAGAAATGCCAACTTTTTCAAATAATACAGGATTTGGAATACCAGATTTAGAAATTAGAATTCCTAACTATTCAAGTACTGCATCTTCAAATACTGACGATTATGTTTGTATATCAATTCCATCAGGATTAAATCAAGACAGACAAGTCAAAGCAATTGAAGTTGTCCCAGGAAATATTCAAATAGTACATCATGTTCTAGTTGCTATTGATGAATTTGGGAACCCCTCTTCATCAATAACACCAAACTGCATGGCTCCATTTGGTGATCAAGTATACACTTATGCACCTGGATCAGTTCCAATAGAGTTTCCAAACGACTCAATAAATAAATTTGGTATAGAAATAAAAGCTAATAGTAATATTAATTTAGGATTACATTACCCTGAAGGAAGTTTTGGTCAAATTGATAGCACTAAAGTTAAATTTTACTTTTATCCTCAAAACACCAATATTAGAAAAATTCATACAGAATATTTTATAAATGAAGGACTTCCTCCAAATATACCTTTTTCTATCCCTCCAAATCAAATCACACAAATTTCATCTTCGTATGGACCAATTATTGAAGATATATCCATTATGTCAATTTATCCTCATATGCATCTTCTAGGAAAAGATATAGAATGCTATGCAATAACACCAACAAATGATACTATCAATTTAATTAAAATAAATAAATGGGATTTTGAATGGCAGGGGGCTTATAAATTTAAAAAATTTTTAAAAATCCCTGCTGGAAGTATAATTTATGCTAATGCAAGGTATGACAATACCCAATCAATTACAAATCCCAATCCAATACTTGTTCAGTCAGGATTAAATACAAATGATGAAATGTTTGTAGTAATTTTCCAATTCACTGAATACGAAATGGGAGATGAAAACCTAAATATTGAAAATAATTTCATCACTAACACGTATGAAAAACCAATTGTTTTAAGTCAAGATTTTATGTGTCAAACAAGTATTTTAGGACAAAAACAAACAAGCAATCTAAACAAAATAAAAGTACTAGTAAATAAAAAAGGGCAAGTTAAAAAACAAATAATCTTTAAATAATTTTTTTATGAATGATTTTTGGAAAAAACTTAAAGAATTATATGATTTAAATCCAACTTTATTTGGATTTTTATTATTCATAGATCTACTAATCATTTATTTTGTAGTTCAATATTTCATATTCTAATTAATGATATCAATTATTCACCCTAAGAATCCAGATAAAAGAAAGGTTAAAGAGGTAGTAAATTATTTAAAATCAGGTGGAGTTATAATATACCCTACAGATACCGTATATGCTTTAGGATGTGATGCTTTTAATAAAAAAGCATTAGAAAAAATATGTAGAATTAAAAAAGTAAATGTAAAAAAACATAATTTTTCATTTGTATGTTATGATTTAAGTCATATATCAAAATACACAAAACATCTTTCTAATCCTATATATAAATTAATGAAAAAAGTATTACCGGGACCCTTCACTTTTATCTTACAAGCAAATAATAATATTCCTAAATTTTTTAAAAATAAAAAAAGAGAAATCGGAATAAGAGTTCCAAATAATAATATTGCAAGAACAATTGTAAAAGAATTAGGAAGTCCAATAGCAACAACATCTATTAAAGATAAAGATGAAATATTAGAATATAGTATGGATCCAGAATTAATTCATCAATATTATATAAATCAAGTTGAAATAGTTATTGATGGTGGATATGGCGAAAACATCCCATCAACAATTATTAACTGTATAGAAAATATACCCAAAATTGAAAGGCAAGGCAAAGGAGAAATCACTCAATTTCTTTAATAATATTTATAATTTGAGGTAATACTAATTGTTTACTATCATTAGTAATAATAAAATTTGATAGTTTTTGTTTTTTATCCTCATCCATTTGTTGAGACATTCTTTGTTTAATATCATTCTCAGAACATCTATCTCTTTCTTTTAATCTTCTAATTCTTTCATCATAAGGTGCACTAACACAAATTACAAAATCTAAATCTTTTTCTGAATTGCTTTCAAATAAAATAGCTGCTTCTTTAATAATTAAATTTGTTTTTTGCTTTTGACACCATATACCAAAAGATTTTTTAACAACAGGATGTACTAATATATTCAATTTAGTTAGAGCATCAGTATCATTAAATACTATTTCAGCTAACCTCTTTCTTTGAAGTACTCCATTAAAATAAATATCTTTACCAAATTGGTTTTCAATATTTTTCTTTAAATTTAAATCATTCATCAAGCATAATTTTGCATGTTTATCTGAATTAAATACAGGGATACCTAATTTTTGAAAAATTTTTGCAACGTAAGTTTTTCCAACTCCAATGCCTCCTGTCAAACCAATTTTAATCATTTGTTATATAAACTTTTGTAAATAGATTCGTATTTAGGTAATATTTTACTAAGATCATATTTCATTGCATTTTTTAGTGCATTGTCTTTTAAATTTTCTAATTTTTTTGGATTTTCAATGAGTGATATTATATCATTAGACATTTTATCAATATCTCCAATTTCAGATAAATAACCTGTAATTCCATCAATATTAATTTCTGGTAAACCACCACTTTTTGTCGAAATAATTGCATTTTTACTTGCCATAGCTTCTAAAGCAACAAGACCAAAACTTTCAGTAATTGATGGTAAAATAAATATATCAGAAATAGCCAACATTTCTTCAATTACTTTTAACTTACCCAAAAATCTGACCTTATGCTGAAGACCTAAATTTCTTGAAAGTGCTTCTGCCTTAACCCTATCCGGACCATCACCTATCATTAATAATCTTACAGGGTACTTTTTGTTAACTTTCGCAAAGATTTTAATTACATCCTCTACTCTTTTTACTTTTCGAAAATTAGAGATATGAGATAAAATAAATTCATCATTTGAAGCAAAATTATTTCTATAAACTTTATTTTCCTTTTGTTTATATAAACTAATATCAATAAAGTTTGGAATTGTTTTTATTTTTCTTGTAATATTAAAATGTTCTAATGTTTCTTTTTTCAAATCTTCAGAAACAACAGTGACTATATCCGACATATTAATTGCATATTCAATCACTGGCTTAAATGATTTATCTTTTCCCAACAAAGTAATATCCGTGCCGTGCAATGTTGTAATTATAGGAATGTTAATATTATGAGTAGCTAAAATTGCTTTAGCATTAATAGCAGCAGATGCATGAGGAATTGCATAATGAACATGTAAAATATCTAAACCTTCATGCAAAGCAACATCAACTAATTTTGATGTAAGATTCAATTCATAGGGCTGATACTCAAAAAGTGGATATTCAGGAACATTAACTTCGTGATAATAAATTTTTTCAGAAAATAAATCTAATCTAAAAGGTTGATCATATGAAATAAAATGTACCTCATAATTTAAATGAGATAATGCAACTCCAAGTTCAGTTGCAACAACTCCACTACCACCATAAGTTGGATAACAAACAATTCCTATTTTAATTTTAGTTTTCATCATTTATATCAAAAATAACTTGCATAATTTCAGTTCTTACATTCATATCTAAAAGCTTTTTATTTGAAGCATCAGGATGTATTCTATTAGATAAAAAAATATAAACTATTTTAGAATCAGGGTCTACCCACGCAAGTGTACCTGTGAATCCACTATGCCCAAAACTTTTTAATGAAACACAATCTTTACATGTTGGTCCTCCTTCTTGGTCATCTAAAGCAGGCTTATCAAATCCAAGACCTCTCCTGTTATCATTAACACAAAAATGACACTTTGTAAATTTTTCTATAACTTTTTTTGATAAATATTTTTCATTTGCATATTCTCCATCTTGCAAATACATTTGCATAATTTTTGCTAAATCATTTGCATTTGAGAATAAACCAGCATGACCTCCAACTCCACCCAACATAGCCGCTCCCATATCATGAACATACCCTTTTAACAACTGTCCTCTAAACGAAATATCTAATTCAGTTGGAACAATTCTGTCCTTATTCAATTTTCTCAAAGGATAATATCCTAATTTTTCAAGACCTAGTTTTGAATAAAAATCTCTTTGTAAAATTAAATTTATTGAATCATTATATACATCTTCAATAACTTTATGAAATAAATAATAACCTAAATCGGAATAGTTATACTTCTTTTCTTGAAGAAGTTCAGATTTTATAATTTTATTTGTAATTGTGTCATTATAGCAGTAATGAAGATAAAGATTTTCAGCAACCTCGTTTGTAAATGAATCACTTCTAACTTTACTGTACAAGGAATCTTTTAGCTTAACTAAACCACTAATAGAATCCTTAACTAAAGTTTCTTTATAAAATGGAATCCAAGATTGCAATCCAGACTGATGAGCCAGAATATCTTTGATAACTAAATCTTCCTTATTTGACCTATCTAAATCTAGGTAATCACCTATTTTATGATCAATATTTAAAATTTTATCATCAACCATCTTCATTAAAATTGGTAATGTGGCTACAATTTTAGTAATAGAAGCTAAATCGTAGACATCATTATTTTTAACTTTATTTTTTTTATCATAAGTATGATAGCCGTAACTTTTATGAAAAAAAACATTACCATTCTTTGCTACAAGAACCTGACATCCAGGAGTTGCTTCATTTTTTATAGCATTTTCAACAATACTATCAATCTTGTACAAATAATTTGATGAAAAATTAATTTCACCGGGCAATACGTAAGCCAATCTAATTTTACTTGTTTTAATTCCATGATTCAACATAAAATGTTTAGTACTAACTGGTAACCTACCATTTACAGATATACCACCAAAAATAGCTTGAGCTGTTTTATTTTGAGCAATATCGCTATTCTGATAAGCTAAAAGTATTGCATCAAAATTATTAGTAAACAGCAACGAATTTAAACTATACGGATTAGAAAAATTGACAAGGACTGTTTTATTTTGTAATGCAATTGATTGTAACAAAATATCAACATTTTCACTTATTTCATATGATGTCCATGCATTTTTGTTTGACTGGTGTAGACTAATTATAACCAAATTGTACTTTAATAATTTGTTTAATAATGAGATTTGATCACTAGTTTTTATATTTTTATCTATATTAAAATAATCAATTGGAGCATAATTTGATAACATCTTTTTAAATTCAAGTCCCTTATCACCAATAATTAATGAAGCTATTTTTAATGTATCAAGTCTTTTTAACGGAAGTAAATCTTCGTAATTTTGCAATAATGTTATTGATTTTTTTACTAGTGAATTATTTATTGATTTTGTATTTTCAGTCGTAATTAAATTAGAAACTTCTTTTGTATTAATTTGCTTGTATTCATCTAGTTTCATCCACTCTTTTGCACGTAAAATTTTGTAACATCTTTCATCAATCTCTTTTTGAGTAATATCTCCACGTGAGATAGCCATTTTGATTTGATTAATTGCCATAGGTACATCTTCAGAACATAATAATATATCATTTCCAGCAATAAGAGCTTGAACATCCAAAAATCCTGGCTTATAAAACTTTGTAACTCCTTTCATATTTAGACCATCAGTAAAAACTAATCCTCTAAAATCCATGTCCTTTTTTAATAAATCACTTACTACTTTTTTAGATAAAGATGTAGGTGTGTTTTTTGAAGAGTCCAATGATGGTACTTGTAAATGAGCAACCATCACTGCTCCCAAAGAAGAGTTTATCAATTTATTAAAAGGATATAAGTCAATACTATCTAAATAGCTACGAGAATTTTTAACTATAGGTAAGGTTTTATGAGAATCTTGTTCTGTATCTCCATGCCCAGGAAAATGTTTTGCACAAGCTAAGATATTATTATCTTGCATACCTTGCATATATGCAATGCTCATTTCTGTCACTTTATTCCTATCCTCACCAAATGATCTATTATTAATTATAGGGTTCAGTGGATTTGAATTAATATCAACTACAGGAGCAAAATTGACATGAACCCCCAACACACTACATTGTCTAGCAATTTCTGCGCCCATTTGATAAATCATTTTATTATCATCAATTGCTCCTAAAGTCATCTGCCATGGAAAACGTAGAGCTGAATCCAAACGCATAGAAACACCCCATTCTGCATCCATAGCTATCATAAGCGGATATTTAGAAATTGACTGATAATAATTTGTTAAGGTTGCCTGTCTAACTGGACCTCCTTGTAAAAACATTAAACCTCCAATTTTATTATCCTTAATTAAAGTAGCGATTTTCTGTACATGATCATTAGATTTATTTGAATAAGCAATAACCATAAATAATTGAGCTATTCTCTCTTCTTCAGTCATTTTATTAAAAATACTATCTGCCCAATTAGACGTTGAATCACGTAAAAAGATTGGTAAATTTTGAGCTACACTTGTTATACTAAAAAAACAAATTAAAAAAAGGTAAATTAAATTTCTCATTTCAGCTTGTAAATTTAAAAAAAACATAAGATTATCTTAATTCTAAATTATTTTTAAGTTTAATTAGCAAACAATTGTTTTTTTATTTTTGCAAATATGAAACCACCAAAACTTCCAAGTCTTTTTAAATCTCAGTATGTAAAAAAATTTAAATTAATACATAGATATTATAATCCAAAAAAAAACAATATTAGAAGTATAAATTTTAAAAGAATAAACACTAAAGATAATCAATATAAAAAAAGAATAGCTAGAATCATTTTCTTGATAATTGCCCTATCTTTGTTTTCATATAAATTTTTAATTAACTAGAAATAATTGTGGGGAATATAAAAATATTACCAGAAAATATTGCAAATCAAATTGCAGCAGGAGAAGTAATTCAAAGACCAAGTTCAGCATTGAAAGAAACTCTTGAAAATAGTATTGACTCAGGAGCAAAAAATATAAGTGTTTATATTAAAAAAGCAGGTAAAACATATCTACAAATTTCAGATGACGGTTGTGGTATGAGTAAAGATGATGTGAAAAAATGTTTTAAAAGACATGCAACATCAAAAATTAATAAAATTAATGACTTGTTTAAGATTAAAACAATGGGGTTTAGAGGTGAAGCTCTGGCTTCTATTGCCTCTATTGCTCAAGTAGAAATTACAACAAAAAGAAAAATAGATATATTAGGAGTAAAGATTCTTATTGAAAATGGAAAAATAAAAGAGATTAATGATTGCACCTCAACTAATGGAACTTCAATTAAAATAAAAAATTTATTCTACAATGTTCCTGCAAGGAGGAATTTTTTAAAATCTGATCAAATAGAGTTTAGACATATCTCCAAAGAGTTTGTTATATTTTCATTAGCAAATCCTGAAATCTGTGTAAAATTATACCACAATAATTCTGAAATATATTATTTGGAAAAAAGTAATTTAAGACAACGAATTGTAAATATATTAGGTAGAAATAAGAATGAAATGCTTGTTCCAATCAAAGAAAAAACCTCATTAGTAGAATTAAATGGATTTATTGGAAAACCTGAAACAGCTAAAAAAACTAGAGGGGAGCAATATATTTTTGTAAATAAAAGATACATTAGACATAGAAATATTAATAAAATAATCCAGCAATCATATGAAGAACTAATTGCTAAGAATTATATACCATCATATTTCATTAATTTAGAAATACCAACGAATTTAATAGATATAAATATACACCCTACTAAAACAGAAATAAAATTTGAAAATGAAAATGCGGTAATTGCAATTATAGGTTCTACTATTAAACATGCGTTAGGAAAATATAACATTGCACCATCAATAGATTTTTCTCAAGAAATTTCTTTTAATCTTCCTTATAAGAAAGAAAAAGAAAAAATATTAAAAGAACCAAAAATTAAAATTGATAAAAACTATAATCCTTTTGAAAATCAAGATGAAAAGATACCAAAACAAAAAATAATTTATGAATCTAGTGAGTTAGATAATAAAGATTTAATAAAATCATTTGCATCTCCTATCATAATCAAAAAAAAATTTATAGTCTTTCAATCAACTGATGAAGAATTACTAATAATTCACAAAAAAAGAGCGCATAAAAGAATCTTATTTGAATATTTTCAAAAAAATATTGAAAATAAAACTGCAACCACTCAAAAATTATTATTTGAAAAAAAAATCCTTCTTAATAAAGAAGATATAAAGTTAATTTTAGAACTTGAAAAAGATCTAAATTTGATTGGATTTAGTATAAAAAAAATTGAAGAAAATTGTATATCCATAAATTCAGTTCCAGCTGAGTGCAATGATGAAAATGTTCAAGAAACGATAGAAAATATTTTGGAACAATTTAAAAATGAAAAAAAAATAACAACAAATAGAAATAAAAAGATTGCAATTTCACTAGCAGACAGTATGTCAATATCAAACTCAAAAAATATGACAAAAGAAGAAATGATAAAATTAAAAATATCTCTTATGAATTGTAATTTTCCAAGTGTTTGTCCTCGTGGAAAAAAAGCAGTATTTAAACTTAATTATAATGATTTAGAAAAATATTTCAATGTTTCAAAATAGTAGCTTTAATCAACTCCCAGATGTAATTAAGAATTTATTAATAATAAATGCTTTATTATTCTTTGCTTCAATTTCTCTAGATAGTTTTGGTTTAAATCTTGATAAATTACTTGGACTACATCAATTTCAATCTAAAAACTTTTTACCAATCCAATTAATTACTCATTTTTTTATGCATGCAAATTTCACCCATTTATTTTGGAATATGTTTGCTCTTTGGATGTTTGGTAAAGTGTTAGAAAATATTTGGGGAAGTAAAAGATTTCTGATTTATTATTTTGTAACTGCAATAGGAGCAGCTTGTTTACATTTAATTGTTGGTCAATTTGAAATAATTGAAATTAAAAATCAATTAAGTCAATTTGAATCTGATACAGTACTAACAGAGGGAACAGAAGTTTATAATAATAATCAAAATTATACCAATGCTTTAATGGCAAAATTAAATCTACTTGTAAACACACCAACAGTTGGAGCATCAGGTGCTGTATTTGGAATTCTTTTAGCATTTGGTATGCTCTTTCCAAATACTTTATTATATGTATTTTTTGCTATACCTATTAAAGCAAAATATTTCGTATTTTTTTATGGAATCATTGAATTGTATTTAGGATTAAGTAATAATCCTACTGACAATGTTGCACACTTTGCTCATTTAGGAGGGATGCTATTTGGTTATATATTACTAAAATATTGGCAAAAGAATAAAAATCACT
>MDTE01122289.1_pt1 | contig 12426 bp, 6 predicted proteins | sample 811231 | NCBI WGS metagenome assembly MDTE01 (sample SAMN05326651, study PRJNA326480) | marine metagenome | isolation source: seawater | place: Indian Ocean: Red Sea | collected 2010
ACCCACTGTAATAATCTACTTGCCAATCAAGCTCATCTAGAATTGGAATTTGATCGTCTACATCTCTAGACCCACTATAGATTGTCAAAAGATAAGGGTTGGGTGCATTATTAGAGAATGTAGGCGGGACTAGTTGAAGCCCACCCAGTGTCCAATGAAGAATTTGATTATTCTTAAAATAATCTTTTCCCTTATTAGGATTATTAGATAGAGCCTGATAGTTTCCCGTCATTACCAAGCGATATGTGTGTGGACCTGAGGCTTGTGCAACTGCATCCGGATCAAAAGAGTTCGCATCGTATGTAGAGCCAGTAACAGCCTCTAAGGCAAAATCTACATATTCAATAGTCCCTGGCTTACCATCACTGGCACTTTGAACTGTATACAGAGTTTGAGCTGGGCTAGCTGGGATATCTTGAGAAAAGATGCTTTGAGCAGCTACCTGCAATCCTGATGGGATTGGCTCTTGATTATCCGCTCTGTGTACGCCGGTTTGTGACTTGGCAAGCAGCTTCTTTTGTGAGAAGAGAGTAGCTGTTAAGTTAGTTTTACCGGCCATTCGAGTTCTGCCCTTTAAGATTTACCATAGCTTAAATATTCGACTGGAACATCGAATAAACTATGTTGTCACTCAATTTTAGCCGTATGAAACAACAATTCGACTAATGTAACCTGTCCATTGCTTGTCAGCCACAATTCTAATGATAAAATGTTCCGCTCCCCCAACGGCAGCTGTACCTGCAATAAACGCTGTTTGGAAATCAGCCGTATTAGTTGCACCACTTCCGTCCACTGTTCCGTCTCTATCCCCTGCAAGGGCTCCGCTTCCGTCCAAGATACTGCCATCAGCTGGTCTTGCGGAGTCCATCCAGCCAGTTTTACCAGGAATTTTGACATCCATATGGAAGTATTTGTTTGCACCCGGGGTACCCGAACCGGAACCGACACGGGGAACGAGCGTAGCATCACCGTAAAGAGTGATAGTGCAGTCAGCTTGATCACTACTAGTGTTATTCTTGAATGCTCTATAGTAGTTTCTTTCGCTGTTAGAAAGTGTGCTATAGTCCACATTATTTGCCGGTGCTGTTAGTGTTCCACTGTCTTCAGTGTCTCTAAAGTCGCCGCTATCCGGAAGGTTACTGGCTTGAGGCGAGCATATTCTATTATTGTAGGAAATGAGACCCGTATTGTAAGTGCCGCCGCCGCTCTCCAGTGAATTTGCTGAATTCCACCCCATAGAGGATGTAACATTCTGATTTGCGAACGATCCGCTTTGAAGTCTAAAGTCTTCTCTACCAAAAACCTCAATTGTATTTTGATTGGATGTATAGATCCCATTTGTCAACGATGCACTATAGACCAAGAAATTAGACTTAGCAACGGTCGACGAAGCATTAGAATCTAGAGGATGCGCAGCATTACATGTCGCGGATATACCGTATGCAGTATCTCCCCAAGTACCTGGAAGTGATTCTGATCTACTGAATGCGATGGTCCCGGTAACACTAATGGGAAGTGTTTGAGAATCCGCGGACGTCAACAAGTTGGGATAACCTATAGAACTAGCATTCGCGCCAGTGTTCGTGACTCCAGAACCTGAAACATCCGTCCTCGCGACTGTGAGATTTGTAAGAGAAGTAAACGATAATCCTGAAGAGCTGTTCGAGAATACGTTTGTATACCCGTTGGTAACTCTGTATGCTACTGATCCGGTCGGATTGATGAAGTACTTCACGCCGCTTTGATAATAGTAGACATCATCACCAAAATATGTTGAGTAAGTTGCATTATCAATAGCTAGAGAGTTGCTATCATCATCATTAACCCATTCAACATAGTTTGTTACAACATTGTCACCCGCACTTTGGCTATGCACAACCCGTGCATAATTCCAACCTTTTCGTTGATCCAGCGTGTCAACATTCCAGTTTGCCTTTCTATACCATCTTCTGTAGTCGGGAAGACTAGATGAATCTTCACCCACTGTAGCTTCCGTTATGCCGGTAAATCCAGTACCATTTCCGTTAACAGCTGTTGTTCCACCCCCACCCGTACCTAAGGCAACGTTAAAGAGATCCACACTGGCTTCGGTAACACCGTTAACTTCGAGGGCCAATGTACCCGTCAGAGCAGTACCAAATGAATCTGCGACGTATGCATTACCATTAGCAGATACCGCACTATTAACGATACCGTTGATATCAGTTGCACCGGCGAAGACACCTCTTCGTAGATTTCCTGAATTTGATGAAACAGCGTAGCTTCCGTTGAGATCAACAGAACCAACCCCGATCGATCCCACGTCAGTGTAACCAGTAATTCCCTTGGAGGGGCCGAAGCTTAGCTTAGCATCAGCTCCTGTGTCTGCGCAATTTATATCACTAACATCGGGAGCTTCAGGAACTGCTGCCACACCAACAGCCGGGAAGTTAACCGTCATCTGCTCTATGTGTCCGGTCCAGTCAGCATCTGCTTCAACCAAGACTATTACGTGATCATTGTTAGCTACTGACCCTGTTCCGAACGAGAAGTGATTTGTTGCACCACCACTATCGATTGTGGCATCCAAGTTTCCAATTCTACCACCGGCTCCCTGAGACCCTGTGTTGTAAGCAAAAGATGTTCCCAAGTCTAAGAATCCAGTTGCCCCCGGGATCTTCGCGAAGACCTTAACTCTACTAGTTGAGCTATCAAGAGCAGTCGAATTGGGAACGATTGTTCCTCCATCACCGGTGATCACAATGTCAAAGTCTCTAACAGCGTTCCCAGTTGTATTTTTAAACGCTCTAAAGAATGTCTTTTTACCTGATGTTAATCCGCTATAGTTGGGATTTCCGTCGTAGGAGTACCCATCACCAAAGTAAGAACCACCATTATTGACGCTTCTAAAGTCACCAGAATTTAGTGTGTTTGTTGGTGCATAAAGCCTGTTATTGTAGAAAACTAATCCATTACCATAAGCAGCCGAACTTGTGAGGTGGAGTTGGGAATTCCATACTGCACTTCCTGTCGCGCTTTGATTGCTAAACGAACCGCTTTGAAGTCGATAGTTCTCTCTATTAAAGGTCTCAACAAGATTAGTCGAGTTATTACTAGCACTAAAGATAAGAAATCTGCTAGAAGTAATAGATCCACTATTTGTAACGTTAGCCTTAAGAACATGAGGAACGCTAATGTTTGTAGCAATTGTACCACCTAGCAATTCTGTAACATTTGTATAGAATGTTCCAGTGAGAGGAATTATTGCATCTTCCCAACCCTTTCCGGCCGTAGTCTCTGGAACTGTTGTGTTTGCTATTGTACAGTTTGTATTGCTGAAGGTTATCGTTTCAAGGGTGTAGACGTTTTTATAGTAGTTGTTGACATCAACGCGGTAAGGTCCGTTTGCACCTGTTGCATATTGAATTCCTGAGAGGTATATGCTGCCACCTAGATTTGTTTCCGCTTCAGCTGGCAGTCTAGGATGATGAACAGAAATTGCTGAGCCTGAAGCGTCTACAACCCACTCAACATAATTTGTTGTATTGGTGTTAGATCCTATTGTGTGTTTTACTTTCACATAGTTCCAACCGTTGCGCATATTTTCTTTGTCAACTTTGAATTTACCAGTTCTGTTTTGGAATAAGCCAAAAGCAGAGCTATTTGATTGATACGCGCTTCCGGTCTGAGATAATTCAACGAATCCTGTCTTACCGATCAACCATGACTTAGTACCGGCACCTGGCTTTCCTGTGCCCGCTGTTGAAGCAGTGAGATATACTGTAACGTAATCAGAGCCATTAAGTTCTAACGTGAGTGTACCTTGATCCGCATCACCAAACGTACTTCCGGAGTAGTTAACAACCCCATTACTATAAGTGTCCGAAGTGACTTTGGAATTTAGAGTTCCTGTTATTGCTGTAGTTTTGAATGTTGCCGCTCTAATATTATTGCTAGAGGTGACAACTTGATACGAACCTCCGGCATCTACAGCTGCTCCAATACCTGCTGAGGCTGCTACATTTGTGTAACCGCTTATTGAGTTAGAAGAACCGAAGCTTAACTTGGATGTCACACCTGTTTGGAGTGAATTTACGTCGCTTAAGTTAGGCGAAGGTGAAGGAGAAAGATACTTTAGAACTTCATTGATTTTATCAATTGCAGTTCCTATCGGAGTATTTGCATCGAATGTTGAGAAAAGACCGTCTGTATAGGTACCTTCTTCTGCATTTCCGATCGTTCCTGTTACAGAAATTGCTCCCCCACCAATATTGGTAACGTATCCTAGTAGATTTAGATTTAAAGATGTAACGCTTCCAGATGAGAATGTACCAGATACAACAGTTATACCTGACCCGCCGGACCCTCCGCCAGAACCTAGATTGGCCCACGTTCCACCGTTATTCTTAAACTGCATTGTTCCGGCATTAGATCGTATTCCGTAACCTGATGCTGACTGAACTCCACCAAAGTTCAAGTACTGAGTAGCGCCATTAGAAGCAGATAGCTGTATGTCATTTGCTATCTTGAGCGGTGATCCACCATGCAATGTACCTGATATTACAACATCACCACCGAATATTGCTGTACCCCTGGAACCCGATACGTTTTTAGAGCCTATAGTACCCGAAACCCAGAAGTTTGAATCGCTCCAGAAGGCGGGATCTGGAAGCCCTGGGCCCATTCCCATAGCCGACGCAGAACCGAACATAACCATGTTGGATGATGTTAATGTTAGGTAGTTTTTCATCGACATGCCAGACATGGTGTATAGATTCATTCCATTGTCTGCGGCAAATCTGATGGACAGTTTTCCAGTTTGGGCGCTTATTTCATTTCCATTAGGCATGGAAGTCAGGCCTGAACTGTTTTTTGTAATTGTGAATGTGTTAGAAGCATTGTTCTCTAAAGATAGAATAGAGTTTCCATTCATTCCTGAGTTGTTATTTTCAATGCTTACTTTAACACCCATGGGTGCATTCCCTCTAAATGATGCAATTTTAGACTGATCAGATAGAGCACCTTGAGTCCAGCTAGAAGCATCACCTACGATCAATGACGTCGACTTACTGGTGGCTGCCTCGACGGTACCGGAAATAACTGTATCACCGGTAAAGACTGCAATGTTTCGATATGACGGTGATCCGCCAATAAAGCTTTTAGCTCCTGCAGATCCGGAGACAAAGAAGTTTATGTCTATCCAAGAAGCTGGATCCGGTGATTCGGATCTCCCGAGAAGAGCGCTACCCGAACCTATGAATATCTGAGATGCACTTAAGAATAGGTTGGTATCATACTGTGTTGCATTGGGAAACTGATTATTTCCAAGAGAGGCAGAAACCAAGATAACATTATTGACACCAGTTTTTGCATAAGCGCCGTGATGTATTCCTCTGACAGCAAAGTTAAAGTTGTCACCCTCTGGGTTTACTGTTATGTTTTCCGGCCATCTATCCTGAGACCCTGCAGGTCCGCTTATCGCCGGTGATCCATCGATTCTGAATACTTCTGGCGAAGTTCCATCTGCAATGGTTGTTTCGAATACTATATCGTCGCCTCTGGTTCCGAAGCCCATGGTTGTATTCGTACTGCCGATATGGCGAATTTTTCCGCTAATGTCTAGGGAGGCATTCGTTCCGAGTGTAGTACCAGAAACAACCAAAGAACCTGTAGTGAATATAACACCAGCTTGTAAGCTAGAATGTACTCCAGATCCCGTAAACCACCCAACAGATGATGCCCCGCCACCGCCAGTAGCCCCAGTACCTACGACCTCCCATGCGCTACCATTGTAGACATTGAGAGCATTTGTGGTGTCGTTGTAAACAACCAAGCCTTCAGCTGGTCCACTAATTGAATCCCTCTGGGCTGTGGTTAGTCTAGGTGGTAATAGACCTTGTGTTGTAGACGTAAGATCTAAAATAGCTGAAGCATCAGGTGAGTCTGTCCCGATCCCTACTATTCCTGAGCTATTGATTACTAATCTATTTCCATTAGCTACGCTGAATTTCATCATATCAACAGCGTGGTCGTAAAGGACGTATCCTCTTTGCTCGTTGTCAGAGTCGCCGAAGTAGATCCTACCCTGTGAATTATTGGGCGTAAGAATCGAAATACCCGTGCTGTCCGATCCCTCAATAACTAAGTCGTCGGAATATCCGCTAGGGGCGATAATTGAGCCCTTCTTGATGTGAATATTTCCGGAAGTAACTAAGTCACCACCAAATACTGCAGTACCTTGTGTCGTAGAATCTTTGGAACCGACAGACCCTGAAACGAAAACGGAAACATCAGCTCCTAAGTTTTCTAAATGTCCTCCTATTTGTAGCGGAGAACCACCGTGGAGCGCGCCTGAAATTACAACGTCACCGCCAAATACTGTTGTACCTCTTGTGGAAACTGAGTTCTTATTGTTTATAGCACCGGAGACATAAAATGATACATCAAGCCCGGCCGCTTCGTCTGTAGAAGAAGCAGCGCCTCCGGACATGAACAAAACTGATCCACTGTGATGGAATCTTAGCTTTTCTCTCGGGTTTTGAAGATTTACAAGGTCTATATCTTTAGAGAAGAAAATAAGGTCACCAGCATTAAAACTAGTGTCCACATCATCTTTGTAGATAATTGATGCGCCTACATTATTTACTATGGAAGTTGTAAATCCAACACCCGAAGAACCTCCGGAGCCACCACCTCTAACAACGACTTGATAATCATCCTCATCATTCAAGTCAGAAAGTGGGTTTCTCGCGTCATCCTTGATCTCAAAAGCAGCAGTCGCATCATAAGGAGTAGAATTCCAGTTTATGCCGAATGTTTTTCTGCTTCCGTGAATTTTTAAAGCTTGATACGCATTTCCTGCGGCATCTTTGACATTTACAATAACCTTACCTTCTGAGGCTGAGTTATAGATTGTCAGTGTGCTTGAAATAAACTCTTGAACCAGAGCTTTACCACTTGAATTGACAAGATTGAAGGTACCAGAAGTTACGACATCACCACCGAATAGGGAGGTGCCTTTGTTTGTTGTGCTTCTAGAACCAATCGTTCCGGAAACGAAGAAGTTCACATCTGTGAATTTGCTCTCGTCTGAGGAAGCTGAATTACCACCTGAAAGAATTAGTACTGAACCACTGTTGTGAAGTCGAAGACCTTCAGTGAGACCTCCTAGATTGGCAGTATTTGTCTTGTTATAGAGAATGAGATCCCCACGACCATATGGTGCAGCACCACCTGATTGTGCCCATGTTCCGTCGTCTTTCCAGACAATGGCACCACCCACATAACTGCTGTTACCTAAACCAATTCCCGATGATCCGGTGAATCGATTTGTACCCACTGACATCTGAAAATATGATTCTCTAGTGGTAGATTTTATCGTGCTGTATGGGTCTTTTCTTACACGAATATCTGAGTCTGTTGATCCTACCTTGAGTGTTCCGGTGGCCTGTATTGTAACTGGGTGAAAGTTGTAAGAGTTAGTATTGACTTGAAAGAAAATATCATCCATGCCGGCCGTGCCACTATTGAAGATGACAAGATCCCTTCCCAAATAAGTCATACCCGCTGCAGTTGCACCGTCCTTCGCTATTACGAAAGAACCGGACTGGGAAGTGCCTCTAACACCCACCATTACTGATGGGCCGGCCCCTGTGCTTCCTGTTGAAACAAACAAGTTGGCTGAGCCTGTATGACCTACTGAGACTTCACCTATTAGCACCTTGTCATTGTTGTTGCCTAGGCGGACCATGTTGGGGTCAGTTGAAGCAACTCCTCGACTTCTTTCCCATGGAAGTCCTTCTGCTGTTAAAGCACCGCTTACATGCACATCACCTGCGAATAGTGCAGTTCCACGAGAATACGTGCCTCTGGTATTGGGTGCACCGTAAAAGAATAAGTTTACATCTCTATAGATTCCAGGAAAGCTATTTCCTGAAGGCATCGAGCCTGTTCCTGTGATCATCGCACTAACAAGAGACGACGATAGAGATAATATACCTCCTGATGTTCCTCCTGCACCGGGGTCGTTATTGTAGATGATAGATGCGTTCGCAGCACCCGCCTCTGTCAGGGTGAATCCTTTATAGTTACCACCCCTTCGAATAACAGCAATATCATTCCCAGTTGAGCTTTCAATAATAACAGGGCCACCGGTCGCTGCTACGTGTGTGTTTACACCGGTAAGGGTTAGATTTCCACCGTCTAATGTAATATAAGAATAGTTGGATCCATCTGTACCTCTTAGGGCATGTCTCGAACCAGAAACTTGAAATCGTGAGTCTTTGTAGGTGAGATTAGCATTATCTTTTAAGAAACTAGACCCGCTAGCTATGACTATTCGACCTTCAGTGAGACTTGTTATCGAAGCGCTAGTTATGAACGAAGAACCTGTTACGTATAGATTCTCATCAATGTGCGCGCTTTTGTCGACATAAAGTGAGCCAGATACTTGAAGAGATCCAGTTTGCTGAATGTCAACTTCTGTGACCATTCTTTCTGCAAATAGAGTACCAGAGACAACCACGTCTCCGCCAAACAGAGAGACATTGCTTCTTTGTCTTTGATTAACACTACCTGTCGTGTTAGAAGCTGCTCCAGAGACAAACAGAAATACATCTGAGCCTACTTCAGAAAGAAGTGTTCCATTCACGCCTCCCTGAAAGTTGGTTGAGGCCGCCGCGCTGTATATTAAAATAGCGGGCGTGTCAGTCGTCGAACCCGACGCGATTATCTTCGATGCTCTAATCTGTCTTGCTTGAAAGTCTTTAACGCTCATTATTTAGCCCTTGAACTCTGAGTCTGCAACCATTAGAATGTCCCATGTATATTCTGCCCCTGGTTCTGGAAATGCTGATAATGACCCAGTCATCTTCATGGCGCTGTTATTATTTATCAAGTTCGACCCGATTGCTGCACCTTCTACCATAACATTAACATGTGTTGCATCATTCCCGTCAGCGATACGTGTTGCTCCTTGGAATGTGTGATAAGGAATTTTTGCGTCCCCTCCCCAGGGATAAACATTGTTTTGAATGTATCTAGATCCTGGGTTGGTCGCATCTGCTTTAAACGAATTACTACCTGACGTCACGGAAGCTTTTGTAGTGTCTAAAACAAAGTTGGTAAGTCTCATGTTCCCACCTTGATAGCGATCACATCAACTTGTCCTGTAAAGGGTGCGCTGGCAATGATTCTCACAAATGATCTATCTACAGTAGATCCATCTACCATGAGGGAAACTTGGGCACTACCGTCTGCTGCTGCAGCAGAATCTCTTGGCATCGCCATGACTGCATAATCTGTGTCGTTAAATGATGCCTCAAAATTAAACTGCTTCACTGTTTCATTACTAAATGTGATGGTTCCTAATTCTATAGAAAGCTCATCATCGCCTAGATACGTGTAACGTTTTGGGGCTCTTACGAATGGATATCTTTTAGAGTATCGATTTCTATCAATAATCTTTCCGCGAATCTTTCCCATACTGCACCTCTTACATTAAGTATTCAGAGCCTACAGCACCTTACTAGCGTATGTTGCAATAGCTGATCTTACCCCTCTTTGTAAATGAATATGTGCGCTTAAGTCGCTAGATTTAAATCTTTCTACAACAATAGCCAATCCGTTCGATCGTTTATCCAAATACGCTGTATCGATCTGATCCGTATCACCCATCAATACAATTTTAGAATTCTCTCCTAAACGAGTAATGATAGTTTTTAACTCGTGAATAGTTGCATTTTGTGCCTCGTCTACTATGACATATGAATTGTTAAAAGTTCTACCTCTAATATAAGAAAGGGGAGCGATTTCAATCTCTCCTTTTTCTAACATACATTCAAAATAAACCCTATCTTTAAAGTGGTGTTTAAAGTTATCCAACAGAGGAGACATCCATGGTTCCATTTTTTCTCTAACATCTCCAGGAAGATAACCAAGATCTCTTCCCACAGGTTGAATACTTCTAGTAACTACGATCCTGTCGTAGCCACCCTTCCCCAAAGAATCAAGCCCGGACATCAGAGCCAAAAATGTTTTTCCTGAGCCGGCTAAACCGGTAAGACTAACAAGAGGAATCTCAGGATTTTTAAGTGCATTTATAGCAAATCTTTGCTCTTTGTTGCGGGGTGTAATCTCTGATGTGTTTGATTTTTCTACCTCATCCAGGCGATGTATTACACCGTCTCTATAAACACCCAAAGCAGAAGAGCTTCCTGTCGTCCCTTTGCAAACACAATAAGTGTTTTCAGAAAGGACAGCTTCTATTTCTATTTTATTCTTTTCGAAAAGCTCATCAATATCCGAATCTGTTAAATCAATTTCCGCAACACCGGTAAATGTTTCTTCGTCTAGACTAATATAATCCCTGTAATAATCTTCCGCCTCAAGCCCTAGAGCATCACACTTAACACGAAGATTAATGTCTTTGGTAATCACTTTAACAATATTATTTTGATCTTTGTTTCTGCAGTATAAAGCTGCAGCAATTATCATATTGTCACCCCGAGAAGAATCTAAATGTTCTTCCGGATCCAAAGGTGGATTTTTAATCATCACCCTAATTGTTTGATTCAAGTCTTCTAGTAGAACACCTTCTTGCAAGCTTCCAATCTCTCTAAGTCGATCCAGATAGCGATTTACATACCTTGCATTCTCGCCTAAAAGCCCCGGTTTTTCTTTGTGTCGATCCAACTCATCCAAAACAATTAATGGAAGGATTACATCATTCCCCGGAAATGAATGAATTGATTCTTTGTCATAAAGTAAAACAGATGTATCTAAAATAAGAAGTTTTCTTTGATTCATTGTAAATTCCTAATAAAATCATTAAACTATACTAAAATGACAGGAAACCTTAAATGGACGATGTAGATCTCCCGTGTTATAAAAAAATAGCAAGTGGAAAAAATCCTTGCAAACAAACAGATTGTAGGCACTTTTTAAATGCAGAAAAGGACTTGAATTGTTCGATAATTGCAGCTGACTCCGGGCCGAAGACGCTACAAGAGATTGGTGACTACTATGGTATCTCTCGAATGAGAGTGTGTCAAATAGAAAAGTCAATATTGAAGAAGTTAAGGTCTGAGTCCCAAAAATTAAATTCTTTTGGCCCCTTAACCGGAGAGTAAACATAGAGCTATAAGTCCCGGGATTCTTTCTCTTACATACACACCTGAAAATAAGGCGTCTGTTCTTCCTCCCACATAGCTAAATGCTGCTTCTAAATTTTTACTTATCTGCGGATCCCCGGCCATTTCTGATGTTGCAATAAGCATTAGAGCACCTGCTTCACATCTAGATTTGGGTGTAGGGCACGGTGAAGCATTAATGCATCCTTGGAGGACTGCAGCTCCTAAGTCGCTTCTTCCAGTGTCTCTGATAATTGTACTTCCCAAAACCATTCTTCCTGAATTAGATAAACATTTTTCTAGATCTTTGGTATCGAATGCCTGGATATCTGAGTGCGTAGCTGCCAGTTTTAGGACTTGTGCTAATAGTTTGGCAAAGTTTTTATTAGCCACAGGATAGAGATTGAGCATCCCTACTTTGTTTCTTAGTAGCTGTAGCTGTCTTTCATTATCGATCACAATGTGAGGATGACCGGAAATATCTTCAAGAAGTGAATTATAGTTTCTTTCTATTGTAGAGTTCAATAATTCTTGAGCACTTGGTCGTGAAACAATGTATACAACCTTTCCGGATGCTCCTACTGACTTAAGGTGTCGAGTGAGAGAATCGTGAAGGCTTGAGCACGCACTCCCTGTGCCACCACCGCCACCAGCCAATACAAAAATCCAGTCAGGGGAACCAAGTCTGGATCGAACAGCATCTTCAACTAGTGTGCTATTTTCACCCAGTATCTGTTTGCCTAAATTGATATCTTTACCGACGCCATCTGCCCCGGGTATCAAAAGAAAATGTGATGGATCAACCCCGTCAGGCTGATCTTTAATGGTTGTGTTGACTAGGATTGTCTTTGTAAACCCTAGATCCAAGAATGCCTTGGCCAGCTTTCCACCGCCTCCGCCTACACCTATGAAAGAGCAATTAATTGCACTTTCCGCAGTATTTTCTGGTAGGGCTTGTTCATCCTTAGTTTCGTCTGAGTCTGAATACGCTCCTACAAAATCAAACTCATCAACAGAGTCATTAATGTAAAGATCGTCTTGGTTTTCTTCGTTCATAATGTGTTACCTCACGATGTATAAATATGACGTTCCTGAGCTGGTGGAGGCGCCGGGATTCGAACCCGGGTCCAAAATGAATCAAATTATAGGTCATTCACAAGTTTAGTTGATTTATTTCCAAACCAACAAGGTACCCACATCATCCCTTTTCCTATGTGGACTCGGAAAACCACCTGTTACAAAAGGTATTCACTTATTTCTAAGTGGTACTAGTTTGTACCAGGGTTACCATTTTGATCTTGTTTATTTCGGTGGGATC
>MDTE01139462.1_pt1 | contig 12423 bp, 20 predicted proteins | sample 811231 | NCBI WGS metagenome assembly MDTE01 (sample SAMN05326651, study PRJNA326480) | marine metagenome | isolation source: seawater | place: Indian Ocean: Red Sea | collected 2010
AAGTATCCAAATTATAGATGGCAAAAAGAAAGATATGTCTACAGATGCTTTACCTAGTATTTTATCTGAGGCATTGAGTGTAGGATTTGATACTAATGTTGGTCATGACTTTATTGAAGATGCTGATAAACGATATGACTTCTATCATAGGTTAGAAGAAAAAGTAGAGTTTGATTTGGATATGTTTAATAAGATAACAGAGGGTGGTTTATCTAATAAAACATTAAATATAGCATTAGCGGGTACTGGTGTAGGTAAATCCCTGTTTATGTGTCATATGGCGTCTGCTTGCATCGCTAAGGGTAAAAATGTGTTATATATTACCCTAGAAATGTCAGAAGAAAGAATAGCAGAGAGAGTAGATGCTAACCTAATGAATATTCCTATAATGGATTTAAAAGACTTATCTAAACCTATGTTTGAAGATAGGGTAAAGAAAATTAATGATAAGATTGAAGGCAGATTAATTGTTAAAGAATATCCTACAGCATCTGCACATGCAGGACATTTTAAGGCATTGATAAATGAATTGAAACTTAAAAGAAGTTTCTTCCCAGATATTATATTCATAGATTATTTAAATATATGTACAAGTTCTAGGTTTAGGCCAGGTAGTAGTGCTAACTCTTATACAGTTATTAAGAGTATTGCAGAAGAACTTAGAGGGTTAGCAGTAGAACAAGATGTTCCTATTGTTAGTGCAACACAAACAACTAGGAGTGGTTTTAATAGTAGTGATATAGATTTAACAGACACCTCAGAAAGTTTTGGTTTGCCTGCTACAGCAGACTTAATGTTTGCTATTATTAGTACAGAAGAATTAGAACAATTAGGTCAGTTTATGATTAAACAGTTGAAAAACAGATATTCAGATCCTACAAGAAACAAAAGATTTATGATAGGTGTTGATAGAGCTAAAATGAAATTGTTTGATTTAGAAGACTCAGCACAACAAAATTTAACAGATGCTAACATAGATATTCCTGTATTTGACAGAGGAAAAGAAGAAGACAAGTTCTCTGATTTTAAGTTCTAATCCTATATAAATATAAGTGCTTATATTATAGGAGAATATTATGCCAGAGAAAAGAGAAAATTTTGTTGAAATTAGTTTAGCAGAATACGAAGAACTAAAAGCACAAATACCTGGAGACGAACCGGAAGCACCAGCAGCAAAACCTTGGTGGAGTGCTCCTGATGACAGGGGTTGGATTTGGATTGCACCAGAGTATTTTAGTAGATGGAGATTATTTCCTCGTGCATTTATAAGTATGTACATCTATTTACTATTTAAAGTGGTAACATGGTTTATGGCTCTACCAGCACCTATAGCAGAACAGTCTGCTTTAGTTAGTGTTATCGTAGGAGCTGGAGCAGCTTGGTTTGGACTATATGTAAACAGTACATCTACAGATCACGGTAAGAAAGAGTAAGAAATGCCAACAATAGAATTATCAGCATACTATGTAGAGTTCATAGGGTTTTTACTCACTCTAATGGCAGGGCTTGCAATTAGAGATTGGGCTGGCTCTTTTGTTAAAGGAGCAAAGTTTAGATTTAATCCTGCCTTCCAGGAAGGTGATAAAGTTATACTTGATGGACAACCAGCATTAATAGTTAAGATAGGTTTATCAGAAACAGTTTTTGGAGTATATGGAGATGATGGATATACATGGAGGTATGTTCCAAATACAAGGATAGAATTTTTAAAACTAGAGAAAATTGTTGATCCAGATTTACATAAAGATACAGATCAAGAAAGAGCACAAAAATTAATTGATGCTATGCAAGATGCTAATATACAAAAGAATGGTAATGAGATTGAAAAACTAAAGAATGGAAAGAAGTGATTGTTTATATGATATTAATTTAACTTACAACAAAGATAAATTAATTAGTGAAATGAAGTCTGTGAATTTCCACCCATTTAATGACCTAGGTCCTGAACAACAAGGTGTCAGCAAAATACCTGAGGGTCATTGGTTTCATAATCCACCCACATGGTTATTAGGCCATGTTGTAGAACAAGGATCGGAAGTTGATAAAGTAAAGGATCAACTAAGAGAGCTTTTTGGCTCACAAGATATTAGACCTAGATATTACAAACAAGAAGCAAATACATCTGTTCCAATGCACGCAGATACAGGAACATTATCAGCAGTAAATATTGTTTTATCTGATGAGTATGGTCCTATAGAATTTGACGGATTAGGTCTTATAAATTATAATTGTGCATTAATAGATACACAAAAAAGACATGGAGTGCCAAGTCATTCAAAAGAAAGAGTATTATTAAAATTTAGTATGTTTGATATTACCTTTAATGAATGCAAGGAGAAGATTATTAATAAATAAAATGGAGAGATAAAATGCCACCAAAGTTTAAACCATCAGTTAAAGAATATATTAAGAGTGAAAAGACGGGTAGACCGACGAACAGATGGAGGTGGAAACATTATTATCTTAAAATGACACCAACAGACGAAATTATAGAAGCGGTTAATAAGGGAAAGAAAAAACACCGTACAAAATTTTTAAACGAACTTGTAAGACGAGGAGTGAAGTTACAATGGAAGACTATGAATTCCACAGATGGAAAGACCGAAGACGTACTGGAAAGGGAATCCACCCAACAGCCTGGGTAGATAAGGAAACTCATATAGGAGTCGATGTTGAAATCGGACCTTTCTGTGTTATTGACAGAGGTGTGGAAATTGGCAGGGGGTCTAAAATTGGACATTATGTTTGGCTCAGAGAAGATGTAGTTATAGGACAAAGGACACAGATATCAGGGTTTGGTGGAGATGTCAGAGAACGAGCCAAAATAGGTGATGATTGTATTATAGGTTCCTTATGTGGTATCACACAGGATGCAGTTATAGGTAATAATGTAATAATGTCAGCATCTTTTTTCCAGACAAATAAGGTCCACAAAGGGCCAGAGAAGTACGCTACCAACATTAAAGAACCTGGGGGTACAATAGGCGATAATGTACTTATAGGGATCAATGTAACCCTAATGCCAGGGGTAGATATAGGGGAAAGCTCAGTTATTGGTGCTAATACAGTATTAAGGGAATCTGTCCCACCTGGCGAGCTTTGGTACGGAAATCCAGGGAAATTCATCAAAATGAACAACGAATCACTTGATTTATCAGAAAAATAAATTCTAAGTTATTGATATACAACACAAAATCTTTTGAAAAAATGCTTGACTTATGGTCCGTAAGAGTGCATAATAACGGTATATTAAATAAAAAAGTAAAGGAAATTAGATGACAGCTTGGGAAGATTTAACAGAAAAAGAACAATTACTTACTTATATAAGCGACGCTTATAAAGACGCTTATGGCATGAGGCCAAGAGGTTTGTTCAATAATTCTTCTGTTGAAGAACTTAGGTCCACTTTGGATAGTCTTGTTGAAACTGCTAATGCTCAATATGAGGAAGAGCAGAAGATGAAGGCCTCCAATTGGAAAGACTTTCATAAGGAACTTTCTGATTTAGTTAATATTGGAGCAAAAGACTTTAGACAAGCTCTTGCTTGGGATATGGATGCCGAAGATGTAGATGGTGATTTTGATTATTACTGCTACAAAAAAGGCTTCGAGTATAACAAGCAACATACCTTAAAGAGGTTAGCAGGATAATTGCTCTTTTGGTCCACAAAAAGGTTGACTCTTGGTTTACAAGAGTCTATAATGTGTAGTATAGTTAATTAAATGGAGATGTTATGACTGAACAACTATTTAAATATGCAGGCTATTCTGTTACTGAACACGGCCAAACTAAGGCTAGGTTCGGGAACGATATGGTTTCTCGCATTAAGAAACTTACGGCAAAATCTAACACAGACACAATGTTTGTAGAATTGCCGGAAGCTATGACCAAAAAAGCTGCTTCTCAGTTTTTGTTAGATCAGGATAAGGAGAAAGAAATTTCTGAATTTACTCCTGATGTGAGAGATGCACTTCAAAAGGTCATTTTTAGAACGGTACCTAAATCTAAAACTACCGTGAATACAGGAGCACCTAGTGTTTCTAGTACGGTGGTTGTAAATGAAGGTGCCACAAATGAAGGAGGCCCTTATGGCAACTCGTAAAACGGTGAGTCAAGAGCAAAAAGTTCTTAACTTTTTGAACACTGGCAAAGCACTGAGCAACGCTGTGGCAACACACAAGCTCAGAGTAAATAGACTTCCTGCTAAGATTAATGTTCTTAGAGCTAAAGGATATGCTATTTACACCAATACGAATAAAGCTGGTAACCCAACTTATCGTCTTGGTACACCTAGCAGAGCGATGATCGCTAGTGCATTTGCACAAAACGGTTCAGCACTTTTTAGCTAGGCATAAATATAAGTGAGTTTTGGTTGTTCAACACTTTCGGAAATCAAATAAACAACCACAAATTACGAACCTCTTTTTGGGGTGGTTACCTAGGTGTCAGTGCCAAATAACCAATACAACAAAAGGAGAGTCCTGGGGTAACGACGTAAAACTGCCCCTTACTAACAGAGGGAAAAGATGGTATCAGAATTAGGCAAAGAATTATTAGAAGCTCTCGAGACAAGGTATAGAGGCGAAATTGCCTCGGCTAAAGCAAACGTCAGAGTATATTTAGAAAATCCAGCGGGTATAGGTGAACACCCTGACGTGGTACAAGCAATAGACATGGAATTAGAAAAATTAGCCTCAGCACACGAAAAGTTAGAATTATTGCTGAGCAGGAGATATAACTTTAGTCAAAGCAAATACCCAGTGGAGTAAAATATGCGATTTATATCATCATTTGGAAACAGTTTTTTTAGCGCTAAGATAGAACAACAAGATGTTCCTATCAAGCAATTTGTGGTAACCTTTTTTAAATTAGGCAAACCAGTATTTACACAACATATTATTGATCAGTCTGAGGGCAGGAGAATTGCCATGCAGACGGCTAAGGATTACGTTTTTCAAATGGGTGATAGAAATGGCAAACAATGTTTATAGCACTGTAAATCTTATAAAAGGAAGCTTTCAAGCTAGAGAAGCTTTTAAGGAAGTATTTGATTCTATAAGAGAGGACTATGACGAAAGAGGATTAGAGTTCTCACATTTCTTATCTGATGTAGAAATTATAGACAACGAATACATGGAGGAAGAAATAGGTCCTCAGGTTGCTTACATATCTGGTTTTGAAGATGATAATGTTACAATCACATCTTCATGGTCATCACCCTATAAATGGTTTGAAAGATTAGGAGAGTATTTGATTCGTATAGATCCAGGTGTTAAACTAATGATGACCTATACAGATGAATACTATAACTTTGCAGGTGTATATGTTTATAGTGAAGAATATTTAAATGGAGAAGAGCAAACAGGTGTTTGGTTCAAGAACAAACTAGAATCTTATGGAGATAATCCAGGAGATTACCCAGATTATGTACATGATGTTATACAGAAATGGGGATTAGACTTATTGAATACCTAAATTGTGTTTATTTTGTGTTGATTATGTGTTTCGGAGATATATAATGAGTAATGTGAAAGAAATGGCAACATTTAGTTTACAATCTCTTATTGCTACTGTTATGTTATTTAGTAGACGAAGATCTGAAATTAGCCAAAACTACAACCAACAAAGGTGAACAGGCAGTGGAGATAGAGTTATGAGGTTAGATTACAAAAATTGCGGACGCATTGGAATAACCTGCAGTACTTTTGACCTCCTTCACGCAGGACATTGTGTTATGCTAGAAGAGGCCAAAAGACATTGTGATTACCTAATAGCAGCGCTGCAAGTTGATCCGACTCAAGACAGAAAAGAAAAGAATCCTCCAGTACAAAGTGTCGTTGAACGACAAATTCAATTAGCATCAAATAAAAATGTAGATGAGATAGTCGTCTATAATACAGAAAAAGAATTAGAAGATATATTTTTAACCTTACCTATTAATGTTAGGATATTGGGTGAAGAATATAAGGACATAGAATTTACAGCAAAAAGAATTTGCTATAAAAGGAAGATTGAAATAATCTATAATAAACGAGATCATTCTTTCAGTAGTACTGATCTCAGAAAACGCACAGCGAGGAGTGAAAATGAAAAACAAAGAAATCCAAAGGATAGTTAATTGTGTTAAAGCAGAACGAAGAGCCTTACATGGAGAGTTCAAGGCATATTGGCATCAGACGGCCAATACTCTTGCAACAAAAAACAATATAGATATAAATGATGTAAGAAACAATATAGAGATGTATGATGTCGCAGAAATTAAAAATCGTAGCGTGCACTAAAGTCTGGAGAGCACATGGGGTTGATAAAGAATTCCCTATGTGGAGACCAGGTCCTAGTAATGAGTATGTAATAGCTCATATAGATGACCCTGAGGGTGGTTTAACCTTACAGGAAATAAACCAACATGTGAACGAGTTTATGCACATGTTGGAAGGACAAATCACCGCAGATGTTGTTGAAATATTTACTGGTTATGAAGTTTATTTTAAAGATAATTTAACTCATAACGAGCAGTTTCAATTGAATACTGGAGGAGCTATAGACTTTCCTGCTGTAGACCTCACAAAGGTGGATGTCTCGGATGAAACAACTTAGGTTCACTGCAGGTTATACTTACTATAACGAGCCTGCTAGGCTTATAGAGTTATGTCGTCTCTGGGAAAAATGGCCTAGTGGTGTTGATATATTTTTAGTAGATGATGGTTCGCCTGATTACCCTGCAATAGATATTATAAATCAAGAATTAAATTTAACTGAGCATGGACCTACTATACAGGTATGGAAAGTATCTAGAGACTTAGGGTTCAATTCACATGGTTGTAGAAACCTTATAGCAAAATATGCTACAACAGATTGGATAGCATTTTTTGATTCTGATGTTTTAATGTATCCGCCTGATGTAGCAGCATTGAAGAGAAGAAAGTTTAATAAAGGCTCAGTTTATACTTTTCAAAATTATCAAAGATATAATCAACAGTTCGAGGGGAGATCAACTGGACATGTGAATTGCTTTGTAATAGATAAAGAAACCTTCTGGGAAGCAGGTGGTTATGATGAATCTTTTACAGGACTCCATTATGGAGATAGAGAATTTTTAAAACGATTACATGCTATAACAGATGTTAGAGAATCTGGTTGTAGAGTTGAAAACACAGAAGAAGGTAAACATGGTAGAGTAATACCAGGATTAGAGAGGATGGAATATATCGGATATGATGAAAAGTTAGAAAATTATGTTTACATAACTCCATTTACTTACGAAGAAATGGATAAGTTGACAGGAACTAAGAAAACAAAATTAGACTTTCCGTTTATCCGTTTATTATAAATACGGATATGAAGTTCAGAGAATTTTTAAGAGAACAGGCAGAAGAAGACAAGCTCAAACATCTTGAGCATGTGGAAGATCATGTTCTGCATGCTGGTAAAGAAGGTTTTGGACATGCGTTCCATACTATAAATGATGTTCATAATCATTTACAAGGTAAAGGACAAGGACAAACAGATACCACAATAAAATATGATGGTAGTCCTGCTGTTGTATTTGGGAAACACCCAGAGAATGGCAAGTTTTTTGTAGCATCAAAATCAGCATTTAATAAAAATCCTAAGATTAATCATACACACGAAGACATAGATGCTAATCATGGCCATGCTCCTGGACTTGTATCAAAATTAAAAGCAGCATTAGATCACGCACATAAAATAGAGCCTGATGGTGTATATCAAGCAGACATTATGCACGGTCCTGGAGATGTTAAAAAGAAAGGTAATAGAGTAGAGTTTACACCACAGTTGATTACATATCACGCACCACATGATTCAGAACACGGCAAGGCAGCTGCTAATGCACAATTAGGATTAGCAGTACATACAAAGTACGAAGGTAAGACAATAGATACTTTAAAAGCAACTCATGGTGCTATAGATCATAACAACTTTAAAAAGCATAAAGACGTACATATGATGTCAGCCAATCACGATATGAGTACTCATAGATACTCTTTAGAGGATAGGGCTAAGGTAGATCATCATCTAAAACAAGCAGTAGCACATTTTAAAAATACACCAGATGAGCACCACGATACTGTTCTAAAACATGCAGACGCTAAGAAGACATATATTAACCACACGGTTAGAACAGGCGAACAGTATTCTCATGAAGGTTTTGCTAAACATGTAAGTACCAGACTACAAAAGAAAATAGACGGAGTATCTACACCAGCAGCAAAAGCTAGGCATCAAAAAACACATGATAACACCGTAGGACATATAAATAAGAATAAGGAACACTTTGAAGGACCTATGCACATGCACAGACACCTTCAAGCAGCAAAGGATGTCCTTACTAAAACAATGTCTCAGAAATCACAATGGGGACATGAAGTAGACGGACAAAAAGTTAAACCAGAAGGTTTTGTAGCAATACGAAATGGCAGACCTTCTAAATTTGTAGATAGGAAAGAGTTTAGTGCTCTTAACTTTAATAAAAACGACGCGAGGAGAAAGACATGAGTAAATGTAAATGTTGTGAATGCTGTTCTTGCACTTGTTGCGGATAATTAAATGGCAGACGAACAAGAAAAACATATAGTATTTTCATACGGAAGAATGAATCCACCTACTGCTGGACATAGTAAGGTTGTGGATAAAGTTCATTCACATGCACAAAAAATAGGTGCTAATCACGCAGTTATTGTTAGTCATTCACAGAATAATAAAACAGATCCTTTACATCATGAACATAAGAAAGAATATTTAAGACATATTCATCCTGAAGTTAACTTTGAACATTCTACAAAAGAACACCCACATTTTTTAGCACAACTTAAAAAGTTTAATCAAGAAGGACATACACACGCAACAATGGTTGTGGGTAGTGATAGAGTAAAACAATTTAAATCTCTTGCTAAAAAGTATAATGGAAAAGAATATAATTATAAAAAAATACATATATTATCAGCAGGACAGAGAGATCCTGATGCTGAGGGTGTAGCAGGTATAAGTGGAACAAAGATGAGAGCTCATGCTAGTTCTAATGATTATAAATCATTTAAGGCAGGACTCCATGCAAATCATAGTGATGAACATGCCAGGAAATTATATAAAGCAACAAGGCAAGGAATGAACTTGCAAAAAGAGGAAAGGGGAATGTTAGATTTTAAAACATTCTTAACAGAAGATAAGAAAAAAGGATTAGACGGTAAGGCATGTTGGGACGGTTACAAGTTAGCAGGCACCAAGAAGAAAGGTAAAAAGACTGTAGATAATTGTGTTCCAATTAAAGAGAGAAAAACATTCAGAGATATAAGAGAAGACATGTCAGGCATGTCTCAGAAGTCTGGAGACAAAAGAAGTACAGAAAGTGGTGCTGGTATGACGGCTAAAGGAGTAGCTAAGTATAATAGACGAACAGGTGGTAATCTAAAAACAGCAGTAACTACACCACCAAGTAAACTTAAAAAAGGCAGTAAAGCAGCCAAAAGGAGAAAGTCCTTTTGTGCAAGGTCCAAAGGTTGGACAGGAGAAAGAGGCAAAGCTGCTAGGCGGAGGTGGAATTGTTAATATTAACTAGATTGGCCATAGCATGTGTAACGGCAGTATTTGGAAACGCATTTAGTAAGTGGTTTCTTAATACAAAGGTTGGTGGTTGGTTCCAAAGAAAAGTAAATAGTTTAATGGAGTTTTTGGCAAACAGATATAATATAGAACTTGCCAAGAAAGAAGCTAAATGGAGAGCAGATTATCCAATGTTAGCAAAAAGAATAGACAACATCGAAGCTAAACTAGAAGGCTACGATGAATGGAAAAAGGTTTTAGATGAGTAAGATTTTAATGGGTATTATAGTCGCAATGGTACTTGCCTTTGGTACATACTATTGGTTGACTGAAAAGCGATTAACAATACTAACAGAAAATAATGCTAAATTATCTATTGCAGCCAAAACAAATCAGGATACAATAGATCAACTTAAGGCAAGCAATGAAGCATCACAAGTAGCAATAAGTGAACTTAATACAAAACTAAAAGCATCAGAGGCATATGGAGATGAACTTGCTAAGAAGTTAAGAAAACATGATTTAACAATGTTAACTCTAAAGAAGCCAGGGTTAATTGAACGGAGAGTGAATAGTGCAACAAAGAAGATATTTGAAGAATTGGAAGCTGATACTTCTACTACCGCTGATAATTAGCGGGTGTAGTTTATTACCCAAAGAAGTACAAGTTCAAACAAAATTTGTAGAAAGATCCATACCTATACAGGGTCACCCTAAGGGTGTAACATTATATCCTGTTAATTTTTATGCAGTAACAGCAGAAAATTTTGAAGAATTTAAAACAAAATTTGAGAAAGAGTACGGAGATTTTGTATTTTTTGCAATTTCTGTACCTGATTATGAGAATTTATCCCTAAATATGTCAGAACTAAAAAGATATATAGATCAGCAAAAAACTATCATTGTCTATTATGAAAAAAGTATAAATAACGAGTATAAAGCACAAATTGGTGTAGAGAAGGAATAATGAAATCGTTCGAACAATTTAAAGAAGACTTAGCATCAGGTAGACCAATTAAGAAACCTGTATCAAGTAGCTTACTTAAGAAAAGAGCAGCAGAAAATAAGAAGGCATTAGATACTGGCTTCATGAAGATGCCTGGGTATGTTAAGAAGAAGTTCAACGAAACAAGACATGACAACTGGCCTAGACCTTATACAAAAGCTGAAAGAGATGAATTCCTAGCAAAGAAAAAGAAAGCCAATAAAGAGATTGCAGACAAAAATTTAAAACAGGCTAAGGATTATAATCCTGCTTCATTATCTACTCGCTTACGAGAGTCAGCTCCAGCAGCAGGTGATGTAGATAAAAAGACAATGGGTCAAATTAATCGTAGGATTGATAAAGAAATGAAGAAAAAAGGCATTAAGACCAATTGGATGAAAGGTGTTAAGGAAGCTAAGAAACCTACAGTACATTTTAAAGGTGAAGACAAACTTAAAACAGTTAAGATTAAATACAACAAACCTATTAAAACAAAAGTAACAGACATTGGACCTGGCGGAAAAGAAGTAGTTAGAAAAGATTGGTCTGAAGAACAAATTAGAATAGTTGAAAGCCTAAAAAACCTTCTTGATCGTGGAATTGAAGATAAAAGAAAAGAAAGAACAGTTCAAGTAGGACAAAAAAGAGCCAAAGACGGCAAATCGCTAGAACCTGTAATGGGTAAAACAAAAGCACCAAAGCATCTATTAGTAAGATACGGGAAACCGGAAAAAAAAAGATAGCTGAAGACGCACCTCCTACTGCCAAGGGAGAGAGGATGGTCAAACACATCAAGAAAGCATATTCCAAAGACGGCAAACTCACTAAAAGAGAAAAATCCATAGCATACGCTACTGCATGGAAAGATCATAACGAAGAAATCAATTATCCTAAAGACTACGATCCCCCTAAAAGGAAACCACCTTCAGAAAAAGAACTGAATCAAATGGCTAAGTATTATGCCAAACAAGAAAAAAAGAAAAAAATTAAAGGATACCATGCAGGCGATGCAGGTGTTCCTGTAAATGAAGATGCCAGATATGATTCTTCAATAGGTGGACATGAATGGGGTACACCACAAGGTACAGACTATTTTAAATCCTTAACACCTGGACAAAGTAATCCTAAAGAAGATCCTATTAAACCTTTAGCAATTAAAGCTAGGAAACCTGAAGATGAGAAGGCAGTTAAGGTAACAGAAGCTTATCCTGTATATAAAACACCTGAATATCATAAAAGGATGAAGGCAAAAGATGCTAAATTAAGAAAATATAGAGAAGGTTTAGCAAAGAAAGCAAACGCACATATTAAGAGAACAACATCAGAAAGTCTTATTAAACAATTTGAGCCAGAGTATTCAGAAGCTAAAAGAAGAATAGGTAATAAGATTAGATCCAAAGTAGGTATTGAACCCAAACCTGAAAAGGATTGGAAAAAGGATATGAAGAAACGTCATCAGTTACAGAAGTGGCGAGATTATTATAAAGAAGATAAAGGTTATGATTTAGATCAAATAACTCCTTTACAGGCAGAGTATTCAAAAGAACAATATCCAGAAGATAATAAAGACGAATCAATGCCACACCCTGAGATTCTTATGAAGATTACTCAGGCAGATATAGATTTTTTAGATAATGAAGTAGCAAACTTTACATTTAATGATGCTGTTAAGTTAGGTTTATATGCACCTGAAGAACTTACAGATGATGATTTTGATAATACTCCAGGATTTGATAATGAAGTAAACATTACAGAAGTATTATCAGTACAAGGTAGAATGAAAAGAAGATTTGCTGCTAGACGTAACAGACAGAAATTAAAAGTTGCGCGTCAAATAGCATTAAGACGTGGTTCTACTCCAGACAGATTAAAACGTA
>MDTE01192982.1_pt1 | contig 12421 bp, 13 predicted proteins | sample 811231 | NCBI WGS metagenome assembly MDTE01 (sample SAMN05326651, study PRJNA326480) | marine metagenome | isolation source: seawater | place: Indian Ocean: Red Sea | collected 2010
ATGGGCAGAACATACTTATTGACCTGGATAACTCTCGAATTGTGGTGACTCACGCTATCGCGGCGGGATGGGACGTGCGTAACCTGCAACATAGAGTGATCAAAGAAGGAAAACTGCCAGACTAGAAACCGGTTAACATAGCCGCTCTGATGGGGTTTGGACCACAGACCACCCCTAAGCAACCCATCGGGGGCCGCTAGACCACTTTTTTGTAACCAGTACCACCTGCCTAGGTTTTATAGGGAGTGCTTTTTGAAGACCGTTCGCGTAGCTTTTGAAGGTAGTGATTAGGTAAGAGGAATCAATGCAGAATCTACTTATCGGCACAGGGATAGTTTTAGTGATAGCAGGATTGCTTTACCCCTACTTGAAGCAGTTGCCTTTTGGTCGACTGCCGGGGGACATTGCATTCAAATCTGGCGATACCTCGTTCTTCTTCCCCATCGTCACCTGTATCGTTATAAGTATTGTTCTATCACTCGTTCTCAATTTTTTCAGGTAATTGGGCTGTGCCGACGCGACTCAGATTCCCATTCCTCTTCATTTTACCTTTATCGTTCCGAACCTCTTTCGCTGAATCAATGTACGACTCGGCGAAGGGCGAGGGTCTCTATTACACGAGCTTCAAAGATGTTCCTAGCTTATTCAGTGGTGGGTACTACAGGTATCAGAGAGACGGAATTGGAGGTATCATCGTGTGATGACACCGATCGAAATATTCTTTACATCACTGATTGTAGTAATTATCGGCACGTATATGCTTTTGAGAAAGATACGGGTTCATAGTCCACCATCACCACCGAATAAAGTGAAATGGAATTTAGAAAGTGAAGGTTAAGCTGATAGGGACCTTCCTGAACTAGAGCAAATTGCGAGAAGTTTTAGTTAGCGATCCTGGTGCTAATGACCGCATTAGCACTCCTATGAATCCCCTCAATCTCCTGCTTTCCAAGCCAATGTCATCGCATCACAAGCCCAACTCATGTGATCCAGTTCAACTTCAACGGCACCATGAATAGGTAGCGCAACACAACACAACGAGGAGGGGCTGATCAGTCTTTAATTGTGCTAGTGCTTGCCCAGATTTGCAAAAGAGTGATCAAAGGAAAGAATCGGGGTAGGCTCTTACCTATAGGGTCGCGCATGGATCCGTAGGCCCTTCGATATAGAAGTGAGAGACAAAATCAGATGGAAAGATGGGTAGATAAGTTATTCGAAGCAGGTGAGAAACTCCTCCTGATAATTATCGCAGGTTTGACGTGCATCGCAGTTGCACTTGAATTAATAACCCTTGGATCAGAACTCAGACTCGAATTGGCTGACTTACTTTTACTGTTTATCTACCTGGAAGTTTTTGGGATGGCGGTGGTTTATTACCGAGCTCAGACACTTCCTGTCACATTGCCAGTTTTGATCGCTATTACAGGTATTACCCGATTGATTATTTTACAGGGTAAAGATTTTGAACCTTCTATTTTACTGTATGAGGCTGGAGCCATTTTTCTTTTGGCGATTGCCTATGGAATCTTGACCTGGGCCAACTTTAAAACACAGAAGCTAAAATCCGTTATTGCTGATGAGGATTAGACCTCTGGTATTCAAGGCATCTGGGATCCGGCATAGAGCAAGAAACAGCACGAAATGATGTCAAAGCAAGTTCTCAAGGCGACGGATTCGGTTGGGCGACGTGAATTGCCTCGATACCGTCCAACACCTCTTGGGGAAGTATTAAACCGTGTGTGTCGATATCTTCTTTTAACTGATCCATCGTGGTCGCCCCGATAATATTAGAGGTCAGAAATGGTCTCGAGGTGACAAACGCGAGCGCCATTTCAGTTAGCGTTAAGCCGTGCCGTTTTGCAAGCGCGGCATATGCTTCAGTAGCTCGGGTTGCCTCCGGATTCGAATAACGAGAAAACCTATCAAATAATGTTAACCTAGCGCCCTCCGGACGCTGTCCGCCCAGATACTTGCCAGAAAGGACACCAAACGCGAGCGGTGAGTAAGCTAACAGGCCAACAGACTCTCGATGCGCGATCTCAGACAGGCCTATCTCAAATGTCCGGTTCAACAGCGAGTATGGATTTTGAATCGAGGCGACCACAGGTAGTCCCTCGCGACGAGCAATCTCTAGGAAAGTCATGACCCCCCACGGGGTCTCGTTGGACAGACCAACTGCACGAATTTTACCACTCTCGGCCAAGCACTCAAGAGCGGCCAAGGTTTCGTCGATCGGGGTCTCGTCGGCATCATCGTCATGACGGTAACCCAGACGCCCAAAGAAGTTGGTCTGACGATCGGGCCAATGCAATTGATAGAGATCGATGTACTCGGTTTGAAGCCTCCTAAGTGAGGCGTCAACCGCTTCCACCAGATGCTGTTTGTTATGCCTAGGGCCGCCCCGAAAATAATTGACCCACACACCCGGTCCACAGGCCTTTGTAGCGATAACCAAATCATGGCGCTGGCCCCGTTTTTTAAGCCAGGAACCAATGTACTGCTCAGTACGTCCCTGCGTTTCTGCTTTAGGGGGTATGGGGTAGAGCTCTGCCGCATCGACAAAGTTAACACCCCTCTCGTCGCAGGCATAAGTCAACTGTTGATGAGCGTCTGATTCTGTATTTTGTTCGCCCCAGGTCATGGTGCCGAGACAAATAGATGTGACCTCGATATCTGTTTTACCTAAATTACGCTTCTCAATCATATCGCCACTTTCCTCGTGTATCTTGGTAGTTTATAACGCGCTATCCAAGCGGTTTAATGCCTCGGTCAGGGTCGCGGGACTGCAACCAAAATTTAAGCGGACAGCGGTATCTGATCCGAAGGGCGCTCCCGGCGAAAGCCGGACGCCGTGATCCAGGAACCGTTCGAACAGGTCGGTGTAGTGATACGATTCGATCCAAGCTAGAAATGTCGAATGCCCGGTTATTACTGTCATCTCTGGATAACAAACAGACCAGTCCATAACCAGTTGTCGGTTGTTTTTTAAAGCTTTAAGCAGCGCATCGTGCCAAGACCATCCGTCTGTCAGGCATGACGTTGTCACGGCATACGCAAGCGGTGTGACGTGTGGCATGGCAGTCTGCGTAGCCAGGAATCGCTGCCTAGTGTCGGGATCTGGAATGATCGCAATAGCGCACGCAAATCCTGCGATGTTGAATGTTTTGGTTGCGGCCATCAGCGTGATCGTGGGTTGATCGTTGGGGGCCACGAGGCCGCAAGGGATGTGTTGTCTGTCATCCAAAATTAAGTCAGCCCAGATCTCATCACTAACGAGCAGGGCGTCGTAGTTGGCGGCCAGTTTAACTAGGCCTCGGATGAAATCTTTGGAGTAGACCGTACCACCAGGGTTGTGTGGATTACACCAGAGAATTGCCGTCGGTTCTTTGATCGTTCTAAGTCTCTCCTCAATAACCTCTATAGAGGTCTCGATGGTTTCACCCGTTTGGTCCAATTGGATTGGGTGCTCCACTCGGTTTTCAATTGAGGGTACTGTCTTGAAGTATGGATAAGCAGGCGTTGGGGTCAGCACGTGGCGGACTTGGGGACTCGCCATCAATGAAAAGCGCATACCTGGCACCACACCTGGAATTGGCACAATCCAATCTGGATCAATTAACCATCTGTGGCGAGTTTTTAGATGCTGAACCCAAGCGGTGCGAAAGCTTTTAGGTTCCTCTCCATAACCAAAAATTCCATGAGCTAGCGCATGTTTGATAGTGTGTGTGACGCAGTCCGGTGGAGCGCAATCCATATCGGCAACCCAAAGTGGCAAAACGTTTTCTGGAGAAGTCGACCACTTCTTGCTCGCGTGAGCGCTCCGCTCAGCTGGGGTCGGATGCCAAATCACGCTTCGGTTGCCTTAGTGCGAGTATTAGACCGGTTGCAATCAATAAACCGGCGATCCAGTGATTGGAGGTGAGTGATTCATTCAAAAATAAAAACGCTAGGACCACGCCATAAAGAGGCATCAAGTGAATGTATTGTCCCGCGACCTGTGCGCCAAGTTGAGCGACTCCATAGTTCCAACAGATATACGCACCGAGTGACGCGAATACAGCTACATAGCCTATGGCGAAGAGTGTATCCAAGTTCATGGGCAGTGGCGGTTCATTGAGAGGATTGATGGATAGTAGAAGGCCATTGAAGCAGACTCCAAAGAAGACGATGTAGGTTAGAAAGCCAAGTCCCGAAAGCTCACTTGGTTTTTTTCTCAATGTTAGGGAGTACAGTGCCCAACCGATCGATGAGGAGATTACCCACAGGTCCCCCGAATTAATCTGAAGATGATCGTTTAAATCACTTAAAATTAAAAAACTCACCCCACCGAGTGAGATAGTGATACCAAGACCACGTCGTGTTGTGAGCGAATCGCCATAAAAAATGACGCCAAAGAGAACAATCCAGACGGGAATGGAAGAGTTGATTAATAGCGCGTTGGTGGCCTCAGTGTGCCTCAGACCGAGGTACAATAAAACATTGAAGCTTGCCACTGACAGCAGTGCCAATAGGCTTAGTATCGGCAGATTTCTTAGGATAATTGGTAACTCGACACGTACAGTCTGGAACGTAACCGGGAGGAGCAAAACAAACGCCAGTAGCCATCTGTGAAAGGACATGGTTATGGCGCCGAGATCGGACGAAAATGCTCGGCCAACGATGAAATTACCGGCCCAGAACAATGGTGGTAGTAACAACACAATGTATGGCCAAGAGCGCGCCATTAATCAGCCAGACGACGATATTTCACACGAGTGGGAATGATTTCTCCTCCCAGTCGTTTCTTTCGATCCTCTTCATACTCAGAGTAATTACCCTCGAAGAAGGTTGCCTGTGAATCACCCTCGTATGCCAATATGTGCGTCGCGATTCGGTCTAGGAACCAGCGGTCGTGCGAGATCACCAGGACGGTCCCGGGGAACACGAGTAGTGCCTCCTCTAGCGCCCGCAGGGTCTCGACGTCGAGGTCGTTGGTCGGTTCGTCAAGTAGCAAGACGTTACCACCTTGTTTCAGTGTTTTGGACAGGTGTAAACGATTTCTTTCGCCACCTGACAGATCCTTAACGAACTTCTGCTGGTCACCGCCTTTGAAGTTGAAACGGCCCAGATAGGCGCGACTTGGGATTGAGTAGTTACCGACATTGATAATATCTTGCTCATCAGATACCTCGGCCCACACAGTTTTTGAACCATCCAGTGTGTCACGGGACTGGTCGACGTAGGCCAATTGCACCGTATCACCGACCTCAACGGTTCCAGAGTCTGGAGACTCTTGGCCCGTGATAATCTTGAAAAGTGTTGACTTACCGGCACCGTTACCACCGATCACCCCAACGATCGCGCCCGCGGGCACCGCAAAGCTCAGGTCATCGATCAGCATCTTGTCGTCAAATGCCTTACTGACCTGGCTAAATTCGATCACCTTGTCGCCAAGACGGGGCCCAGGTGGTATGTAGATCTCTTGCGTCTCGTTACGTTTTTGAGTGTCCTGGCTCTGTAACTCTTCAAACGCTTTCAGACGTGCTTTCGACTTTACCTGTCGGCCTTTTGCATTTTGACGAACCCACTCAAGCTCACTCTTTATTGTCTTCTGGCGGGCCTCCTCAGATTTCTGCTCCTGCTCTAAGCGTTTCTCTTTGGCCTCAAGCCATGTCGAATAGTTACCCTCAAATGGAATACCGCGGCCCCGGTCGAGTTCTAGAATCCAACCGGCGGCGTTGTCCAAGAAATAGCGGTCGTGCGTAATGGCGACCACGGTCCCGTCAAAGTCGACCAAGAAGTGTTCAAGCCACGCCACAGATTCTGCGTCCAAGTGGTTGGTCGGCTCGTCAAGCAGCAACATGTCCGGCTTCTGTAGAAGCAGCCGACAGAGCGCGACACGGCGTCTTTCACCCCCCGAGAGGTGCTCGATTTTGGAGTCCCAGGGGGGCAGACGGAGTGCGTCCGCTGCCTGCTCGAGGACCCGATCTAATTCCCATCCATTGACAGCATCGATCTGATTCTGCAAGTCACCTTGCTCCATCAGAAGCTCATTCATCTCGTCATCGGACATCGGTTCTGCGAAAGCCGCGGAAATTTCGTCAAAGCGGCTAAGGAGTTGCTTGATGGCTCCAACGCCTTCCTCCACCACGTCCCGCACGGACTGATTCGGATCAAGTTGCGGTTCCTGCGGAAGGTATCCCACGTTTATGCCGGGTTGTGGTCGTGCCTCACCATCAATCTCAGTGTCCACCCCGGCCATGATTTTGAGAAGCGTAGATTTACCAGAACCATTTAGGCCGAGGACACCAATTTTTGCGCCCGGGAAAAACGAGAGGGAAATGTCTTTCAATATTTCACGTTTTGGGGGAACGACTTTGCTCACCCGATTCATGGTGTAAACGAACTGTGCCATGGAAGCTTGCTGGTCCTAGTGGGTTGGAATCAAGTTAGGAGTAAGAATACCAAGAAATTGAATCGTCTGATGATTTGTTTTGGGGCTGACTCTGTCAGATGTCTATTGTTAATTACCTGTTCCATTCGCTGTCTTCAGGGCAATGTTTTCGTGGCGCCTCATTTATCTCGACCATATCAGAGAACGTTCAATTCACTTGCTATAGCTTTTTTGGTGGCGATGTCACAGCATTTTTATGCGTTGGGACGGTATGTGATCAGATCGGGTTCGACCAATTCAAGGACCTGTGTATCGTCATCAATGACCAACGCGTGGGGGTGTGCTCTCGAGCAGACAGGATCGGCTGCAGACGCGTCACCAAGAATAGAAAGGGCCTGACAGCGGCATCCACCAAAATCGATCTCTTTACGATCACATGTTCGGCAGATGTCGTGCATCCAGGTATCACCCCGGTATGCGTTGAAGGCATCCGACTCGTACCACACATTCTCCAGTGAATGATTAATCACGCTCGGAAATGCGAGATGCGTCAAGGTGGTTGCGTTGTGGCAGGGAAGGACCGAGCCATCTGGTGCCACAATTAAAGCGACGCGACCCCAACCATTCATGCAAGGCTTGGGATATTCGGCGTAGTGATCTACAGGCACATAATCGATGAGTAACTGGCCCTCTAAAGATTCGCGGGCCTCTTTCACGATCTGATTGGTGCGGTCAGATTGTTCTTGCGTTGGCATCAGTAAATTCTTATTCAGTGCGGCCCAACCGTGATATTGGACATTGGCAATTTCCAGTCTCCTTGCACCCAACTCCTGCGCCAGCTTGATTGTCTCAGGCAAACGGTCGAGGTTTAATCGATGCATCACTGCGTTCACTGTCAAAGGCACGGAAATATCTGTTACCCACTTAGCAAACTCGAGCTTCCGTTCGAGGCTTTTGTTTAAATTACTGATCAATTTTGCGCCATCGGGGTCCACGTCCTGTAGTGATAATTGGATATGATCGCAGCCCGCGCCGACTAAATCATTCAGTCGATCTTTAGTGATCCCTATGCCTGAGGTGATTAGGTTGACGTAAAGATCGGCCTCGTGGGCGGCGCCGATCAGTTCGGTTAGGTCGCGACGAGCCGCGGGCTCTCCGCCGGAAATGCTCACCTGTAGGACACCCAGTTCGGCCGACTCCTCAAATACCCTCGCCCAGTCAGCGGTTGAGAGTTCAACATCTTTTTTGATCAATTCTGTCGGGTTAGAGCAGTATGGACATTGCAGCGGACACCGGTGCGTTACTTCCGCTAAAAGGACTTGTGGTGCTGGTGTGGTCACTTGGTTCATGTGTGAAGTACCCGTCTCATGACCATCGTTGTACAGAATTCACTGACATCTTGGTTAATGTCTTGGGGATTCACCTCGAACCGCTCAGCAAGCCGGTGGACGATTTCAGAGAGGTTCGATTGACCATCGATTTCACTCATGATTGCGGTGCCGGTTTGATTGAGCTCGATCAACATTTCGGGCCCTAGTACGACATGCCGTTCGCGCACCCTGTCGTGTTTTAAACGGACGCCGCGTTCAAATTTTGGTACTGCTGATGATGAAATTAACTCGACATTCATTGGCTCTTATCCATCAGCCCGGTCAGGTCTTGAGGGTCCCAAGCGCCTGGTGGGATCGTGCCACCAAGATAATATGCCGATGCTAGCGCGTCTAGCATCGCCCACAGCATGCTACATTTGAATTTTAACGCGTCGATGCAGAGCTCTTGTTGCTCCAGGGTTTCGGCATGTTGATCGATATAGTCAAGAGCCCAGTTGGAATCTCTACTTGCCTGCGCTTTCCGGTACGAGAAGTAGGTAAGACTGTCTTCAGTGATAAAGTCGTAGTTTTTGAGCATACCCTGCACGCGTTCGGCAATGATGTTGGGAGAAAATAACTCGGTCAGTGACGATGCGACAGCCTCAAGGGTGGTCTTCTCCTGAACAAAGGTAAGGTATGCATTCGACGCGAACTGAGTCGCCGGCAAGGCACCCTGCATCGACATCACATAGTCTTTACTGAAACCGAGCTGGCTCGTTAAAGCGAGCCACCGACGCAGGCCGCCTTCGGGGTGATCGTCAATTTCGCCGTCATGGTCAACGACCCGTTGCCGCCACTCACGCCGGTCCTCGACACCGTCGAGGCGAGCCATAATCAACGCATCTTTCACGGGAATGATTCTCTGGTAGCAAAACCGGTTCAATGCCCACGCTCGGATCTCGTCGATCGAGCATTGACCCTGATACATCCTGTGATGATAGGGATGGTTGTTGTGATACTGGGCCTCACCAATTTCACGCAGCTTTGTCTCAAATTCATCTCGTGGAAGTTTGGTAGTCATAGAGTGAGAACCATTCCGTCGTGACAGATATCCCAGCCAGCGCTTTGTATTGTTTGATACGCCTCTGATTGGTTGTCCCAGATCGGGTTCGAGTTATTGATATGGAAGAAACGTTTAGTTTTGAGAGCACAATCAGCGAGCCTGGCCATCGGCCCGTCGGAGCCTGTGATTGGTAGATGGCCCATCCGTTGGCCGGTCTTATTCCCGAGGCCAAGAAGCTGCATCTCATTATCCTCAAATACTGTCCCATCAAACAAGAGATGCTCTGCCGTCTCAATCCGCTCGAGCAGTTTCTGGTCAATCGCTGCACAGCTTGAGATGACGAGTGTCTTGCTGTGCTCGGTACGAACCTCGACGCCACTTGTAAAACCGAGGTCACCAGTTTCAATACCGAGAGAGTCCTCTAGGTAGAGTGGGGCCTTACCGGCGACCGTGAAAAGTTCGATCTCGAGCCCAGGGATAGGCTGAATAGCTTCGCCTGTTTCCAGCGAACGCTGCGTCACGTAGTCTGGGTCAAGTACTGAGAAGATGGTGTTATCAGCTAAAATTTCCAGAACTTTCGTGGGCCCGTAAATATCGAATTTTTGTTTCTCTCGGAGGTTAAGGAGCCCGGCTACGTTATCGACATCTGCGTTGGTAACAATTACCCCTTTGATTGGGGAATTGCGGACTCCGTCGGGATGATCACGAGTCGGCTGTAGTTGCGGGGTCTGTAATATCTGTTGTCGTAAATCAGGGGAGGCGTTAATGACAATATACCCAGAGTCTCGATTACCAACCGCGACACTTGCCTGTGTCTGTGCAGGACGAGAATGGCTCCACACCTGCGCGCTTTGACCGCCGGCACAATTCCACTGAGGAAGACCACCGCCTGCGGCAGAGCCGAGAACGATTAATTCCAAGAAACACCTTTCACCAATTTTAGAAGAGAATATCAGAGGGGCGAAAGCCCCTCTGAAGATGACTCAGAAGAGAGGACGATCGCCTTCCGCTGGAGCATACATATTGATTTCACAACCGCATGACATCTCGATTGCTGTTGGTTTTTGCCACATAATTACCGCCTCCGGTGGTTTTATTATCCTAGGACTGGCATCGCCAGTACGTTAACACTGCAAAACATCGGACGTGATGTCAAGCAGTTACCAGAAACAAACATGCATGCCTCTGATCTTACTTTCATATGCGTCCTTTGCCTTGTTCCTTATCTGATCATGATGTGCCTAGGTTTTGGTAGTAGAACTCTACTACATGGCGATTATCTGAGGTTACAACGCGATTCAGGTTCGTCTAAACCAAGAGTGTCTACATAATGTTTGGGGTGTAAAAATTTGGGCATCGGAGCCACGGCAACGACAGCGTCACCTGTCGCAAGCAGGATTGGTTGTCGTAGTTGGTTGTTCCATTTCCTGATCGAACCTCGTGTTCCCTTATAAAGATCAACCTGGGCGCCGGGATGTGCCAAAATATCCCTCGGATTGACCGTCTCTGCGATCGAATCAACAGTCCCTAGACTATTCGTTATCAGTTTAACCGCGCTCCAGGCCGCAAATTCTTGGTCACTCATTGCTTCGCTAGCGGATAAAGGTTTGTCTTCGTCGAACAGCTGGTACCGCTCGTTTAGTTGTGGTGCACCATACCGTTCGAGTGCCCGGTGCCAGCCGACTGGTGTGAGCCCGACATCCCCGACCACGGGACGCGCTCGTCTGGTGCTAAATTGAATATAGCGTCCAAAATCCCTAGCACTGTCGATGACTGCAACGACATCGTAGGAGGCGCCCCCCGTGAGAAACTCAGGTTTATTTTTGTCACGGTCATCAGGATGATGAGACAGTGTAAATTCCCGAAGGTCTGAAATATCAGCCCCGAATTTTTTTAGGCTTTGTTCGAGGATTTTTGTACGGACCTTATCTTTCTCTGTTGGTCCGTGCACGATAAGCACTTTTCGCCAACCACGGTAGATCAGAAACTGCCCGAGGGCGTCGAAGTACATGCGCTCTGATGGGATGGTGTGAAACAGCGACGGTAGGCAAAGTGTATCGCGGAGATCAGTATCCGGGTGCCGTACGTTGACGATTGTTTGTCCCTTCTGGTCGAGAATTTTTGCAGCTTCAATGAACTCGGGTCTTGGCAGGTCCAATATTGTTAAGGCAGTGCTGCGAATTGCCTTCAGCTGTTCATCGAGCGGCTTTGTGGCGTCCATATCAATCACCTGCAACTCCGGAACGATACCGAACGCCTCGAAGCTCGTTTTTGACTCGAATAACGCGAGCTCCACCGCGCGTCTCACGGGGCGCTCGACCCGAGTCAGGATACCAGCGAAGCTTCTTCCTCGACCGGGTGTCTCTGCATTCGATGCGGTTACGATCGCAAGATGGAGGTTGGCCGCTATTGAATGATTCATCAGCGAGGTCACGGCTATGAAAAGGATTATCGATAATCTCATTCGAATACCTTTATAGAATGCGGGATCAGCCCAGCGCGCTTTGTTAGTTGTGGCCGCTTAGTCTTGAGGTCGATCAATGTGAAGTCGTCAGAGAGTCCATTAAGTACGATGAGTGTTTTTTGATCCGGAGATAGGCCGAGGCCCCAGGCACGTCTGCCTACTAGGATGTATTTGGTGATTTTCCGCTTTGTGGCATCCACAATGGCTACGTGATTAGCACTACCGAGCGCAACGTATGCCTCGTTCGTGGAGTCGTTAAACAGAATATCGACTGGTGTCATTTGCTCTGGTCGGAAGCCTTTTGGGGCAAATATGACTTCATCCTTTTTTTTGCGTGTTTCGATATCGAAAATCTCGACCCGACTACCCATTTCAGATGAGACCCAGAGCTCGCTCTTGAAGAGTGCAATCCTGCGCGGGCGGAGGTTTGTTTTGATCACTTCTTCTTGTGCATAGGTCGTTGCGTCAAACACATGCACGAGGCCCGCGTTTTCGGAGGCAACAAAAAGGGTCTTGCCATCATCGGTGATCGCGATGCCGTCAGGCTCGAGCCCAGTCGGTAACTCGGCAATTAATTGGCTTGAAGATAAATCGAAAACCGAGGCTCGCGCGGCCCCTTCGTTGGTCACAAATAATCTGCCAGATGCTTTGTGGACTGCGACATTCATGGCGCCCTGTACCGGGCTGATCTCTGAGTGGATCTCGCGCGCAGCTCGATCATACACAATCACTTTATGGTCGTCAGAGCAAGCGATTATCACGTGAGAATCGATCAAGCCACTAACCATCCCCCGGGGCCGATTACAGATAGGAACTACGTGGGTGGTCGAACCACTTCTGTCAATGTGTATGACGTCGCCAGACCGCTCATTTGTGAGGAGCGCCTCGAACGCCGACACCTTAGTCCCCCCAATCAAGGCCAGAACCAAAATTACATGCATGATAAGTAGGCGGTAAAAAACGGCTTTGTTGTAATTTGCTTTCAAGTTATTTCCTGTGTTGTCTAATCAGGTTCCGCGTTTTGATTAGGCCGAAACCTAAGTGGGGCGTTTTGCACTTCGTTCCCAGCGTATTAGTGGGTTACTACCTTTACATTTTTCAAGAGCCGTAGACTAGAAATCTGTGTTACCGGATAGATGATCTCAGGTAACCCAAGATATGTGCCGTCGTGTCTGTATGCTAGACGAATATGATCTTGGTAATCCTGAAAC
>MDTE01077405.1_pt1 | contig 12420 bp, 10 predicted proteins | sample 811231 | NCBI WGS metagenome assembly MDTE01 (sample SAMN05326651, study PRJNA326480) | marine metagenome | isolation source: seawater | place: Indian Ocean: Red Sea | collected 2010
CAGAACCAGTTCTCCAGCTGTAATTCCAAAGACCTCCCCAATCTTCCTGTTTTTCAAAACAAGTTATATCAGGAATATTTTCACCTTTAAGTTGAGCTTGTTGAAATGCTCTCAACATAGACAAACCGCAAGGTCCTGAACCAATAATTGCAACTTTTGTCATTTTTCCTCCAAATTTCCACTTTAACATCAAAATATAAATTTATTAATGAAAAAGTTGTTTCTTATTTTGAAATAATTACATTGATTTATTATTCTTATTAACTAGTCTGTTTACTATATTATTTTTAACACCGTACGGGAGGAATTATGTTAAAAAATTTAATTAAAGTAACTGCTCTTTTTGCAGTACTAGTTTTTAGTACTACTTCAAAAGCTGCAGATACAATAAGAATACCGGTTCTTAACTGGTCAAGTCAAATAGTTATGGCTCATGTTATGGCTCAAGTATTTGAAGAAATGGGTCATTCAGTTGAATTGGTTCCAGCAGAATCAGCTTCAAGATATGAAGCGGTTAGAATTGGAGATCTTCACGTTGCTCATGAAACTTGGGAATCAACTATGGCCCTTCCTTTTTATGAAGCAATGGATAAAGGTGGTCTGATTGATGCTGGAAGTCACAACCTAATCACTTTTGAGGAAATGGGTGTGCCTAATTGGGTTATAGAAGATGGTTTATGCCCTGGCTTACCTAGCTGGGAAGCTTTAAAGTCTGAAGAGTGTGCTGCAAATTTTGCAACAGCTGATTCAGATGGAAAAGGAAGATGGTTAGAAGGTCCTTATGAATGGCACACTGACGTTATGCCAAATAGACTTAAAGGATTAGGAATTGATCATTTGTGGACTGTTAAATTCGCTGGAAGTGCAGATGCATTATGGGCAGAATTAAAAGCAGCAAAAGCAGAAGGTAGAGGAACAGTAATATTTAACTGGTCACCAAACTTTACAGATGCTGCTGGTTTTACTTTTATTGACTTTCCACCATACTTTGAAGGATGTAGATTAGAACAAGGAGGTACTTTAGAAACCACTGGTTGTGGATCTCCTAAAGGATGGCTGAAAAAAGCTGCTCATATAAAGTTCCCAATTACTCATCCGGATGCTTATAAATTCTATACAAAGATGTCATTTACAGCGCCACAAATTGGTTTAATGGCAGATTTAGTAGATAGTCAAGGCATGGATCATGCTGCAGCGGCTACTGAATTTATTAAGCAAAATAGAGATCTTATAGATCTTTGGAAAAATTAATAAAATAACAATATTATTAAAAATCCTCTCAAAAAATGAGAGGATTTTTTTATATTAATTATCACCAAAATATAATATTGTTTATATATGACTCAATCTTCAGAACAAAAAAAAATTACTCCAGTTATACAATGCGAATCTGTATATAAAATTTTCGGAACAAATGCTTTAAAACTTTTACAAAGTTCTGAAGGACAAGTTGATGCAAAAACTTTTCAAGAAGCTGGTTGTATTGTTGGAGTAAATAATGCAACTTTTGGTGTCTCTAAAGGAGAAATGATGGTTGTTATGGGTTTATCCGGATCAGGTAAATCAACCTTACTTAGATGCATATCAAGACTTACAGATGCTACTGCTGGAAAAATATATATTGATGGAGAAGATTTACTATCTATGAATAGTAAGCAACTTATAGAATTAAGAAGAAATAAAATGGGTATGGTTTTTCAAAGTTTTGCTCTCCTGCCTCATAAAACTGTTATAGAAAATATTGCATTTCCTCTTCAGGTCAAAGGAACTAGTACTAAGGACAGTATGTCTAAAGCCCTTGAAATGGTTGAATTAGTTGGACTAAAAGGTAGGGAAAACTACTTTCCAAGAGAGCTATCTGGTGGTCAACAGCAACGTGTTGGTATTGCTAGATCTTTAGCTGTAGAACCTGATATTTGGTTTCTAGATGAACCTTTTTCAGCGCTTGACCCTTTGATACGTAAAGAAATGCAAGATGAATTTTTAAGGTTACAAGGAGTTTTAAACAAAACGATTATGTTTGTAACACATGATTTTGATGAGGCTCTTCGTTTAGCAGATAGAATTGCTATAATGAAAGATGGAATAATTGAGCAGTTAGATACCCCAGATAATATAGTATTAAATCCTGCTACAGAATATGTTAAAAAGTTTACAGAAGATGTGCCAAGAGAAAAAGTTCTTAAAATTGAATCTATAATGGATACCTATGATTCAAATAAATCATCTTCAATTAAAGTATCTAAAAATGCTATTTTAGAAACTTTAGCGGAATCAATTCTGAACAGCAAAGAAGTACTAACAGTAATTGATGAAAATGATAACAACAAACCAGTTGGTTCTTTAGACCCTTCTAAAGTAATCAAAGTCATATTTGGCAAATAATTATAGTACATGGATGTTAGAAAGTTTTAAAAACTCAAGACCAAAACAATTTGGTTTACTAATATTTGTTTTCCTAATTTTATACTTCTTAGTACCTGAAAATGAAAAAAGCTTATTATGGAGACTTCCCCCTCTTTTAAAAGGTATACCAATATTGATTAATAACTTTCTTGATAACTTAATGTTTAATTGGTTCACAATACCAGTTTGGGATCCTGACTGGCAAATGTATGAGGATAAACCTTTATTTAGATTAATGACGAGATCAATTTCAGATTTTCTTTTATTTTTAATAATATTGATAAGAGAAATCTTTCTTGGAGGACTTCAAACAATTAATACAATTTCAGGTGATGCATTAAAATCTTTTAAATGGGTATATTTACCTGCACTACCATGGACAGCCGTAGTTGTTGGTTTGTTTATTTTAGGATACCAATTAAAAGGATTAGGTTTAGCATTAATTGCAAGTATAGGTTTCTTTTATGTTTCAATATTTGGTCAATGGGAACCCACCATGGAAACATTATCTTTAGTTCTTGTAACTGCTCCTATATGTTTTGTTTTGGGTTTATTTTTTGGAATCTTAGGTTACTTAAACAAAAGAGTTGAAACAGCATTGCAGCCAATTTTAAATGTGGCGCAAACTATGCCTCATTTTTCTTACTTAGTGCCAATTTTAGTATTATTTGGAATTGGGGATCATGCTGGGGCTGTAGCAACAATAATATTTGCAACACCTCCAATGATTCGTTTAACTATACTTGGTTTAAAGAAAATTTCTCCTGAAGTTGTTGAATCTGGATTGATGAGTGGTTGCAGCAAAACTCAACTATTATTTAAAGTCTTAATACCAACTGCACGTAGAGATATTTTAATTGGAGTTAATCAAGTAATAATGCAATGTCTTGCAATGACAACTATAGCAGCTTTTATTGGGGCCAAAGGATTAGGATTTAATCTAAAAGTTGCTTTAAATGGTCTTAAAATTGGAAAAGCAGCTGAAATAGGCATTTGTGTAGTTATAATAGCAGTGGTATTGGACAAATTATCTTTAGCTTGGGCAAATAAACAAAAAGATTATTTTGCAAATTTAAATTTTTACCAAAGAAATAAAGCTTTGATATTTTTTATATGTGCAACAATAATATTTGGAATTATAGCCTATTTTAGTGCAGCATATTTTGATAAAGGATTTAATTATTTATATTTGATACCCTTTAATAAAGGTTTTACTATCGCTCCAATTTTAGATGCTGGAATAGATTGGATTTGGGAAACATTTTTTTACTACTTAAATTCATTTAATAAATTTTTAATAACTTATGTTCTTTTTGTTATGAGAGATGCTTATCTTGGAATGCCTGTTATTTCGACTTTCGTGTTAGTTATGGGAGCAGGTTATATAATAGGAGGTATAAGATCATGTTTAATTGTTGGAGCATTGATACTGTTTATAGCATTATCTGAATATTGGGACAGAGCTCTAATCACAGCCTACATGGCAACTTTTGCTGTAGGAGTCTCTGCAATATTAGGTATAGTTGTTGGATCAATTTGTGCTCGAAATGAAATAGCTTCTAAATTTATACTTTCAGTTTGTGATTTTTTTCAAACATTTCCTTCGTTTATTTATCTTATTCCAGTTATTCTTCTTTTTGGTATTACAGATACATCAGTAATGATTGCTGCAATTGCATATGCGACAGTTCCAGCAACAAGATATACAGTTGAAGGTCTTAGAAGTGTGCCACCAGCTTTACAAGACGCAGCATCTATGTCAGGTGTTTCTAATTTACAAAGATTAGTTTCAATTGAATTACCCCTAGCTTTTCCTCATATCATGCTTGGTATAAATCAAACAGTTATATTTGCTTTGTTTATGGTAATTTTAGGAGCTTTAATTGGAACAGAAGATTTAGGCCAAATAATTATGGGTTGTCTATCAAGACCAAATGGAGCAGGAATAGGATTAACATTAGGTATCTTTGTATCATTTATATGCTTAGCTGTTGACAATTTAATTAGAACATGGGCTGATGAAAGAAAAAAACTATTAGGCTTAGATTAAAATAAAAAATAAATATATGAAACTAAAAGGAAAAAAAGCAATTATTACTGGTGGAGCATCGGGTATGGGCAAAGCTACTGCAGAACTATTTGCAAAAGAAGGCGCAGAGGTTGCTATACTTGATATTAATGCAAAAGAAGGAAAAAAAACAATTAATTCAATAAAAAAAAATGGTGGTGAAGGTTTTTTTTTAAAAACCGATGTTTCTAAATCGAAAGAAGTAAATAAATCAATAAATAATATTTTAAGCAAATTTGGTGAGATTAATATTTTATTTAATCATGCTGGTACTATAATCGTTAAACCAATGCATAAAACATCTGAGAAAGATTATGATTATTTAATGAATATTAATGTTAGATCAGCTTTTTTAGTTTGCAATAAAGTAATTCCACACATGATAAAATGTGGTGGTGGATCTATAGTTATTACTTCTTCAATTGGTGGGGAAAAAGGTTTTGCTTATGAAGCCCTATATTGCATGACCAAAGGAGCGGTACTTCAATTGGCGAGATCAATAGCAGTTGAGTATAGAGAAAACGGTATAAGATGTAATGCTGTTTGCCCAGGTTTTGTGAAAACTAATCACGGATTAAAAGAAATAGATCAATTAGACAATCTTGGTCAAAAATGGAATGATGAAGAATTAAGTAATGTTCAAGGAAGAATATGTGAACCTAACGAAGTTGCATCTGCTGTGCTATACCTGGCATCAGATCAATCAAGTTTTATTAATGGAAACGCGTTTTACATTGATAATGGGTGGTATGCTAAAGGCTAAAATCAATATAAATAAGTCATTACTTACATTAATCTATTGAATAATTGGCCATTTTAGTTAGTTTGTTTTTAAATTAATAAGGAGGTTTTATGTTAATTAAGAAATACTTATCCTTTCTAATTAGTTTAATATTTATTGGAATTTCAACAAATTCAATTGCTGTTGAATCAAAGGATCCGATAAAATTAACTTTACACGATTGGACAGGTCAATTGATAACAACAAATATAATGGCAGAGGTTTTAAAAAAAGCTGGCTATAATGTTGAATTAGTTCCTGCAGATTATATAGCTCAGTTTGCTGGACTTCAAACTGGAGATCTTCATGTTGCAATGGAAATGTGGGAAACAACAGGCAGAGATGCAATAGATGAGTACACTGCTGATGGTAGAGTTGTGAATGTAGGCTCTACAGGAATGGATGCGATAGAAGAATGGTGGTATCCAACTTATATGAAAGAGAAGTGCCCTGGTTTACCAAATTGGGAAGCCTTAAATGACTGTGCAGAAGCATTTTCAATACCTGAAACTGCACCTAAGGGTAGATATTTAGGTGGTCCAGTTACTTGGGGTGGTTTTGATGATGAAAGAGTTGAAGCATTAGAGCTAGATTGGGAAGTAATTCATGCAGGTACAGATGCTGCTCTTTTTGGAGAGTTAGAATCTGCTTACCAAAGAAAAGCTCCAATCATGTTATGGGTTTATGCTCCGCACTGGGCACCTTCAAAATTTGATGGTGAATTTGTTGAGTTCCCTCCTTACACTGCAGAATGCTACAATGATCCTTCATGGGGAGTAAATCCAAATCTAGCATATGATTGCGGAAAACCAAGAGGACCAATTTGGAAAGTTGCTTCTAGCATGTTAAAAGATAAATGGCCGGGTGCTTATGATGCAGTTGAGGCTTTTACACTAGATAGTAACGAAATGGGAAATCTAGTTGCTGCTGTTGACTTAGATGGTAATACTGTTGAAGCTGTAGTTGCTGATTGGATGGCAAATAACGAGTCTAGATGGAGTTCATGGATAAAATAACTTTAATTATAAAATAAATTTTTATGGGGGAATTAATTTCCCCCTTTTTGGTTTTTGTAAAGTGAATAATTTTATTAATAATAAAATATATTTTTATTTTTTCGTTTTGCTAACATTTATTTTGTTTCTATACGGAAAAGAATTAGCAAGTTATTTAGATATAAAATGGGTAATGAAATACCCAAAACACCTAGTATTCCCATTAGCAAAATATTTAAGTGGATTTGTCAAATGGTTAATGGATGATGCAAATTTTATAATTTTTACTTTTAGAGATTTTACAAGATTTCTAGCTTGGATAATTGAATTACCTTATAATTTAGTTTTAGCATTAATTTCAAAAGGTTTTTTAAGTGGGCAAGGTCAAGAAGCAGTAGAAATACTTTCTCCCTTAAGTTGGATTTCGGTAATCGCCATAATAACTTTTATGGCGCTTTATACCAAAGATAAACTATTGGTATTTTTGGTATTTTTTGCTTTTCTATATTTAGCAATTTTTGGACAATGGAAAAGTTCAATGGTAACTTTATCTTCAATAATTATAGCTGTTCCTATCGGAGTAATAATTGGATTATTTTTAGGCATTTTATCATACAAATCAGAATTATTAGAAAAAATTATAACTCCTATTCTTGATTTAATGCAAACCATACCAGTTTTTGCTTACTTAGTACCAATTCTTGTTATGTTTGGGTTTGGTCCAGTTGCAGCTTTAATAGCTACAATTATTTATGCGATGCCGCCAATGGTAAGAACATCGCTATTAGCATTAAAAAATGTTGATCCTCAGATTAAAGAAAGTGGAATTATGTCTGGCTGTACAAAAAGACAACTTTTATGGCAAGTATTGGTACCAGTATCTAAACCTACGTTGATGATTGGTGTGAATCAAGTCATAATGCTATCTTTAAATATGGTTATTATAGCCTCAATGATTGGGGCTGGAGGGTTAGGATACGATGTTCTAGCATCTCTTAGAAGATTAAACATAGGGGCAGGAATAGAAACTGGAGTAGCTATAGTAGTTTTAGCAATAGCACTAGACAGATTAAGTCAAGCTTTTGTAAACATTCAATCTGAAAGAAAAAGTGTTAACTTATTTTTTGTAAATAAATATCTTAGAATAATATTATTATTTTCATTTATTATTTTAATGTATTTTCTTAGTTCTTATATTACTTTTATTAAAAGTTTTCCTGAAAATTTAGTTATAAATACTTCATCTTTTTGGGAATCTTTAATTAAATACATAAATATAAACTATTTTGATAATCTTGAAGCAATCAAAGTTTTTTTACTAACTTACTTCATGTTACCTATAAAAAGATTCTTACTTGGTATACCTTGGCCTTGGTTTGTATTTATTGTTACTATTATTGGGTGGCACTATGGTCGACTAAAACTAGCTATTCTTTGTTTGTGCCTCTCTTTATTTATAGTTTTTACCGGCCTTTGGGAAAAAGCCATGATTACTGTGTACTTATGTGGCTCTAGTGTAATTATCGCTTGTATCATTGGAATACCTCTTGGGATTTGGGCAGGTATAAGCACAAAAGCTAATAGAATATTAACAGTTATTATTGACACTCTTCAAACTCTGCCAAGCTTTGTTTATTTAATACCAGTAGTAATGCTATTTAGAGTTGGGGATTTTACTGCAATGATTGCTGTAATATTATATTCTTTAGCTCCAGCAGTACGTTATACAGCCCACGGTATAAAGAATATAAATAAAGAAATTGTAGATGCAGGATTAATGTGTGGATGTTCTCAAAGACAAATATTGCTTAAAATCAAGTTGCCTTTAGCTTTACCTGAAGTTCTATTAGGTATTAACCAAACAATAATGTTAGCACTTTCTATGCTAGTAATTACAGCTTTAGTAGGAACAAGGGAACTTGGTCAAGAAGTATACATCGCTCTAACTAAAGCTGATATAGGAAGAGGTTTGGTTGCTGGTTTGTGTGTAGCATTTATTTCAATAATTGCAGATAGAATTATTAAATCAGGAAGTAGTAAATTGAAAACAAAATATGGAATGAAATAATTTACTCACCCAATAAAGAATCATCTAAAATATTAGTATCGTATGCAGAATAGGAATGCCAACCTAGGACTGATTGATCATAATCAATAACGCTGCCTGTAACAAGACCTGATTCTTGGGAACAAAAAAAAGCAGCTGCTCTTGCAACATCAATAGCTTTTGTTAATCTTTTAAACGGAACTTTTTTTTCAGCTTTATCAAGCCAATCATCACCTCCATCATGAAATTTTTTTTGTATAACATGTTCACCTGGTGTATCGGTCCATCCTATATTTAAAGCATTAACTCTTATATTGTGACCTGCAACAGCATTAGCAGTATTTTTTGTGATATTTGCTAACGCTGCTTTTGAAGCGCTATAAGCAGCTAAAAAGGGCATTCCACTATGCATAGCCATAGATAATATATTAAAAATTGTCCCTTGAATTTTTTCTCTTATCATTATTTTTATTGTATCCTGCATTAAAATAAATGGTGCTTTTGTATTGACATTAAAACATTTGTCATAATTATCCATAGTTGTGCTTAGTATAGTGCCTCTTTCAGTAAATCCTGCAACATTAATTAAGCAATCAACTTTTCCAAAATTTTCATCAGTTAATTTTACTATTTGTCTGCAATCTTTTTCTTCAAATAAATCTGCTTTTACGAATATGCATTTGGTTCCAATTGATTCTATTTCTTTCTTTATTTTGTTTCCTTCTTCTTCTTGCCTACCACAAATAGTTACTCCTGAAGCCCCTCTGTGAGCAAATAATTTTGCTGTTTCTGCACCGCTACCTTGAGTACTGCCTGTGACAATTATAACTTTATCCTCAAACTGATTAGAATGATCTGTTAAATATTTTAAATCTTTCATAATTTAATTTAAATTAACTTTGATAGATTTACCTGTTTCATAAGACTCATAGGCAGCATTTGCTAGCAACAATGCTTTTCGTCCATCTTCAAAAGTGACACTAGGTATCTTCTTATTAATAATTGAATTAATGAAATCCTCTAACTGATCTCTGTATGCTTGTTCATATCTTTCAATAAAAAAAAAGTGAATTGGATCTTTAGCATTAGTGAATTTATCATTAAACAACTCAACAGATGACGGAGATTGATTATTTGAAATCATCATCCCTTTGCTTCCAAACACCTCTAACCTCTGATCATAGCCATAAACAGCTCTTCTTGAATTATTAATGTGAATTAAAACTCCTTTTTTAGATTTCATAATAAACATTGCAGTATCTTGATCACCTACTTCTTTACATTCAGCGCTAATTAATTGACTACCATAAGCACATACTTCAACTATTGGATCATCATTTAATACAAATCTTGATAAATCAAAATCATGAATTGTAGTATCTCTAAAAAAACCTCCAGCTGCCTTCAAATATGCTAAACCAGGTGGTTCAGGATCTCTACTAGAAATTATTATCATTTCTAGATTTCCAATTTCACCTTTATCTTTTGATATCTTGACTTTTCGATGACTATTATCAAACCTTCTATTAAAGCCAATTTGTATAGGTAAATCAAAATCCTTTAAAAAATCTCTACATTCATTTACTTTATTTATATCAAGGTCTATTGGTTTTTCACAGAATATAGCTTTGCCAGCATTTGCACTCATTCTTATAAAATCTATATGTGTAGGTGTTGCAGATGCTATGAAAACAATATCTACATCTTTATTATTGATTGCTTCTTCAGGCGAATTTACGACTTTAGCATTATTTTCTTTTGCTACTTGCTTTGCTAAATTACTATTTATATCATAAACATAGGAGAGTTTGCATTTTGGATTTTGGGTAATATATTTAGCATGCATTTTTCCAATTCTACCAGCTCCCATTAGTGAAATATTAAGCATGAACTTTATAGAACAGATTAAAATATAAAAATCAAGCTAGTATTCTTTAAATTTATTATAATTTATATTTTTATCCACTTTGAGTTTTTATTTGAAGATTCTTTGGCAGCAAATATAAATTTTATTCCCTTGACACCATCTTCAATACCAGGAAAAATTTGTTTGTTTTTAAATTTATTTTTACTGTAATTAATAGCATCAGCTACCTCTGTATAAATATTAGCAAAAGCTTCAAAAAACCCTTCAGGATGACCTGCTGCAAGTCGAGATGATTGCAAAGATAAATCAGAAACAACATTACTAGCTCTAGTAATAATTTTTGCTGGTTTACCTAATTCGATAAATTTTAAATGATTAGGATCATCCTGAAACCATTCAACAGATCCTTTATTTCCATATACTCTAATTTTTAATCCATTTTCGCCACCCGTTGCTGCTGAAGAAACCCATATTAATCCTCTTGCATTATTTTTCATTCTCAACATCAAGAAAGCATTATCATCTACTGAAAGTTCTGGTGAAAGAGAATTAACCTCAGCAGAAATTTCTTTTACTTCTAAATTAGTAACATATCTCAAAAGATGGTAAGCATGAGTTCCTATTTCAGCTAATATCATTGATGGGCCGCACATCTTTTTATCAAGTCTCCACTTCAAAATTGCAGATTCATTTTTTTTACTAATGCCCACAGTATAACCCTGAGGGTATTCCACATTAAAAAGCATAACTTTACCTATCTTACCTTTTTCAATAATACTCTTAGCTTCACGTAACATAGGATAAGCGGAATAATTATGAGTAAGAGCAAAAACAACTTTGTGTTTTTTTATTAATTTTTGTAATTTAATTGCTTCTTCTAAAGTAGCGGTGAGTGGTTTATCACTTATTATATGTATTTTATTTTCAATAAATGGTTTAGCAACCTTATAATGATCTCCTGCTGGAGTCATGATACCTAAAACTTTTATGCCATCTTCTCTAGTAGATTCTTTTTTTGCCATTGCAATATGATTATCATAACATCTTGAAGGATCGAGCCCTAAAGATTTGCCAAATTTAATTGATTTTTGAATATCACGAGAAAAAACGCCGGCTACAAAATCAAATCTATTATCAAATCTTGCAGCTAGCCTATGTGAGTAACCAATAAATGAATTAGGACCACCTCCTACAAAACCTATACTTATTTTTTTATTTTTACCAAGTTCGTCATTTCTCATTTGGTTTAAGCGACCAAATGCAATCTTTTCTTTTTTGCTCATTAATTTACTACACCACCATCTACAACATAGTTTTGAGCAGTACAGCCTGAACTTTGCTCTGATGCAAAAAATAAAACTGGTTTAGCTATATCTTCAGGTATCAGCATTCTTTTAATGCATTGTCGTTCAAGTTGTTGCTTTTCTGCCTCAGGAGTAAGCCACAATTTTTTTTGTCTTTCTGTTAAAATCCATCCTGGAACAACGCAATTAACTCTAATATTATATTCTCCCAAATCTCTTGCTAGTGTTCGTGTAAGTCCCTGCACTGCCGATTTTGCGCTTGTGTATGCTGGCATATTACCCTGACCAAGCATCCAAGAAAAACTTCCAATATTTACAATAGCTCCCTTACCAAGTTTTTTCATATCTTTATAAACGCTCTGTGTTGCAAAAAAATAATGTCTAAGATTAACTTGGTACCTTTCATCCCAAAATTCCTCCGTTACATCATCAATATGATGTCTTTCATCGTTAGCAGCATTATTAACTAAAATCGAAATAGGTCCCAACTCTTTTTTTATTTCTATAATAGAATCTTGTAATTGTTTAATATTTTTTAAATCACAAACTTTAAACAATGCTGTATGTTCATAATTATTTAAATTTGAAACTAACTTATTACCAAGTTCAACTTCTTTATCTAAAAAAGCTACTTTAGAACCTTGTTGTAAAAAATTTTCTACGATTGAAGATCCTATTCCAGATGCCCCACCAGTAATAATAACTGTTTTATTTTTTAATGAAGGATAAATAGCTATTTCGTTCATAAATTTAAAATTTGTTTATTCTTAATTATAGTAATTTAATTATCATATATTGCTTTGAATTAAATTAATAGATTTTAGTGATTATCTCGAGGTATTCCTTTGTGTCTAGCTATATCTAAATACTTTTCTTTTAAATCAAGACAGGCTCCTTCACCTAACTGACCAACATATTCTCTTGCTATTTCTTGCCATGGTGTTTGATTAGG
>MDTE01083914.1_pt1 | contig 12420 bp, 7 predicted proteins | sample 811231 | NCBI WGS metagenome assembly MDTE01 (sample SAMN05326651, study PRJNA326480) | marine metagenome | isolation source: seawater | place: Indian Ocean: Red Sea | collected 2010
CACTGGGAATCGAGCGAGACTCAAGGGGGGCGATTCGGGTTGACGACCGGTTCCAATCCAACGTGGCCGGCGTCTATGCCATCGGCGACGTGATCGGGGGCGCCATGCTCGCCCACAAGGCAGAGGAGGAAGCCGTGGCCTTTGCGGAATGCTTGGCCGGCAATCGGGGGCGGGTGAATGACCACGCCATTCCGGGCGTCGTCTACACCGATCCGGAGATCGCGTCGGTTGGAAAAACCGAACAGGCGCTTCTCGAGTCCGAAACGCCCTTCACCAAAGCCACCTTTCCTTTTCGCGCCAACGGACGCGCTCGAGCCTCCCACCAAACGGAAGGATTCTCAAAGTTTCTTGTCGATCAGCCCAGCGGGTCGATCCTCGGAGCTCACCTCATCGGCGCCCACGCCGGGGAACTGATCAATGAGATTGCCCTCGCGATGAACTCCGGCCTCGGGGTCGAGCAACTCTCGAGAAGCTGTCATGCCCATCCGACCTTCGGAGAAGTCCTTAAAGAGACCGCGCTTGCGGCCCTAGAACGCCCCCTCCATTCGTAAGGCGGGGGCTTGCGACCGGTCGGGAACACCCCCGCCCACCCGCAGAGGCCTGCCACCGGCTTGCGCCCTTTCGACCCCCTATTTTTGCGTTGCCTGCGTTGCCGGTTTGCGACAACTTCTTGCCGCGCCCCGCCCATGAGACATCCCCGATGACCCTCGAGATCGCCATTGTCTTCCTCCTGCTCCTGGTCACCTTCGTGGCCATGGCCACCGAACGACTCTCCCCGGACCTGGTGTCTCTCAGCGCGATGGGCACCCTCCTGGCATTCGGACTGCTAGCCCCGGGGGAGGCGTTTCAGGTTTTCAGCAACGACGCCGCCATCGCCGTCGCCGGGATGTTCATTCTCAGCGCCGGGCTGGATCGGACCGGGGCGCTCGATCGCCTGGGGAACACCATGGATGCCCTGGTGGGAAAGACCGACTGGTCGATTCTCATCGTTCTCCTCCCCCTCGTCGCTATCGTGTCGGCCTTCGTCAATAACACCCCCGTCGTGCTCATCTTTCTTCCGGTCGTCACCAGCCTGGCGGCCAAGCGAGGCATCAAACCCTCGAAGCTTTTGATTCCGATGTCCTTCGCCTCCATCCTCGGAGGCTGTTGCACCTTGATCGGGACCTCCACCAATCTGCTGGTCAGCTCCACGGCTCAAGAATGGGGACAACCCGGGTTTTCGATGTTCGATCTCGCCCGCATCGGCCTGGTCATGGCGGTGGCCGGCATCGGCTACCTCCTGACCTTGGGACGCAAACTGCTCCCCTCACGGGAAACCCTCGCCTCAATTCTCGAATCCACGGAAAGCAAGAAGTACCGGACCGAGGTGGTCGTCCTGGAAACCTCGCCGCTAGTGGGCAAGCGCTTGACGGAAACGCCATTGAAGGATCTCCCGGATTGCCGGATTCTTGAGGTCGTTCGCCACCATGAACCCCTCCCTCTCGGCCTCGATGAAATCGTCCTCCAGGCGGAGGATCGAATTCGACTGAGCGTGATCAAGCTGTCGGTCGTCGAAATCACCAACCTGGAAGGAATCGAGATCCTCCCGCAATCGGAGGACATCGGAGTGGCGGTCGTTGGAACGGAAAAAACATTGGTGGCCGAGGGGATTGTCAGCCCTCAATCTCGCTTCGAGGGTCATTCGATCCGCGACTCCGATCTCCGCCGCCGCTACGGGGTGCGAGTCCTCGCCGTTCACCGCCGCGGGGTGAACTTGAGAAAGAATTTTGAGAATACCCGCCTCCGGGTGGGGGACACACTTTTGTTCGAAGGTACCGAATCGAGTTTCGATCGGATTCAACAGAGTCGTAATTTCTTGGTCCTCACCCGGGAAGCCCACACCATGCCCCGGCGCCACAAACAACACTTCGCGATTGCCGCCGTCCTGGCCATCGTGCTCCTCGCCACACTTACCAGCATCCCGATCTCCGCCCTGGCCTTGCTCGGGGCGCTCTTTGTCGTTCTCACCGGATGTCTGGAAAATGACGAGGCCTATCAGGCGATTGACTGGCGATTGATGTTCATGATTTTCGGAATGCTCTCCCTCGGGATTGCCCTGGAGAAAACCGGAGGCGTCAAACTGATCGCCGACTCCCTCCTCCAGCTTTCCGGGAGCCTGGGACCCGCCGGCGTCCTCTCGGCGGTGATCCTGGCCTGCTCCATCCTGACAACCTTTCTCTCCAACAACGCCGTCGCCGTCATGGTGACCCCGGTTGTGATTCAGGTCGCCACCGCCCTGGGCGTGGAGAGCAAGCCGTTCCTGGTCGGGGTCGCGATCGGCTGCTCCGCCTGTTTTGCCACCCCGATCGGATACCAAACCAACACATTGGTTTACGGGGCGGGCGCCTACCGATTTGGAGATTTTCTCAAAGTGGGGATCCCCCTCAACCTCATCGTCTGGTTGCTCGCCAGTGTCCTCATCCCCCTACTCTACCCGTTCGCGACCCGATAGAACCCCCCTAGCCTCCGGCGACAATCCGGACGATTTCCATGCGGTCGCCCGAAGCCAAATCCCGTTCGGCGAACTCCGACGGCGCAACCGCCTCGCCATTGAGTTCCACCACGACGCTCCCGGGGAGAAGCCCCTGGGCCTCGAGAAACTCACTCAAGTGACAGGGAAATTCGACCTCCCTCACCTCACCATTGGCAACCACCGTTCCCCTCACGAACCCTTTCCAGCCTGGTAGAACTTCTTCTCCCACGCCTGCTGCCTGCCACCCGCCTCCCTCAGCCAGGGCGTCCGAGCCGCCAAACGGAGCAACCCGTTCACCCAGCGGTCATGAGGCGGCCGCATGGGGCGGACAAAGTCAACGAACAGCACCACACGATACTGATCCGTCTCGTTCCAGACTTCATGGTTGTAGGTATCGTCAAAAATCAGACTCTTGCCTTCCTCCCAGTGACAGATCTGAGTTCCGATCCGAATCCGGCATTTCTCCTTTGCTTCGGGCACCATCAATCCCAGGTGATAGCGCAACACGCCGTTGAAGGCGCCCCGGTGGGCTGGAATATGTTTGTGAGGCGAGAGAATGGAGAAAAAGGCAGTTTGAATGTTCGGGATCTCCTTGAGGGCCCGCACCGTTTGAGGGCATTGCGCCTGGTTCTTCCGGCAATCCATTCCGGGCGCCAGGAGAAAGAAGGTCTTCCATTGGTTGTCCGTGGTGATGGTCCCCGCTTCAGCCAGGATCTCGTGAAAACTGGGCATCGATTCACGACGCGTCATCAGCACGTCGAGTTCCTCCCGGATGCCCCTCCAATTCCTCTCAACCCGCTCCGCCCATGGGAAGGTCCCGGCATCATAGACGGCCACGTCCGGGTGGATGGACTGGCGACCGATAAAAGACTCCACCCGATCCGCCAACGCACGCCCCAACCGCACGCCGATGTGACGCGGGGGTTTCAGCCGGTAACTCCGGCTCGCCAAGGGATGGTCCAAGTCGATTTTTTCAAACTCGATATCGGATTCTGAACTGGAAACAACGGGACCACTCATCGGCTCATGCAACAAAACTTGAACGTTCGGTCCGGGGGGACCCTCGCTTGAAGCGCCACTATAGCCGGACCCCAGCCCTCTCCCTCCAGCAAAAAACACCGCGACCCTCCCTAAAACAACGCTTGCAATTCAAATCGCACCGAGCAAGACTCCAAGCCGCATTGGGATGCGAGTGTAGCTCAGTTGGTAGAGCGTCACCTTGCCAAGGTGAATGTCGAGAGTTCGAATCTCTTCACTCGCTCCATTTTTTTGTACTTCCTTACCTTTCGGTCTGATTCCTGGGGCTCTACCAATGTCCACCAAAGAATAGGGATTTGTTGTTTTTCATTGATCAAGAACCACCACGAGGCCGAATGGGCTATCGGGCCGTCTTCAAGTAGGACGAAAGCAATCGAAGGTTGGCATTGAATGTTCCGGAGTGGAGCACTTCCTCGATCGGAGGCTTGGTTCCCTCGAACACCTGGATTGCTTGCTCCGGAGCGACGGTAATGACCTGATCCCCGACGGTGAGGGTCATGGTTTTTCCGGGCGTTAAACTCACGACGCGGGGATTCTGCCCCAGTTCACCGGCCTGCACCCAGGCCCCTCGGGCATCCATGCTTTCAAGGATTCTCTCCACCCGCTCGACCGGATCGGTCGGTTCCGCCGGACGCCCGGAAAAAAAACGCCACGGGGTCATGCTGAAGAGGCGATCGGGACGACGCATCGTTGTTGAACCCGCCGATTTCACGCGATCATATTCGCGTTCAAGCTGGGGAATGGCTTGGGCACCGATCTTGAGGGTGTAGTGGGTGACGATGTGATCATCGTCATAGGTTAGATCGTAGCCATCCAGCAGTCGCCAGGGCTCATTCTGCACGATCAAGCGCGTGCCTTTTACAAGAAAGAGGGGACGGTTTGTCTTCATCTCATAAAAGCGGGCAATCCGAGGACCAGCCGACCGATCCGAAACCGGATCGTCCAAATAAGAACGTTTGAAGTAAGCCAAGGCCCTGGGAATCGGCTCGAGGAAGCGTTTCTGAGCCGTCTCACGGGCGAGCAGCAGCAGCGTTCGAATCACATCCAACGACTCCCGCCCCGACACAGCAGGCGGCTCGAATTGGCGTCCCCAAGCCGGATGCATCCAGCGGTCATACTGTTGCGCCCAGGCCGGCTGCGGCTCGGGAAGCTGGGCTTGAAGCAGAAACTCGCCCCCGCGTATCGCGGACTGCAGGTAGCGTTCGTCCTTGTAAATCCGATAGGCCTCGAGCATGACGTCGATCATATTCAGCGTGCACTCGTCATTGATCGTATAGTGGGCATGGTAGACGGGACCGGGCCACTCACGCGACCACACATCGGGGAAGGCCCCAGGCTTCGAAGGAAATTGGTTCTCATCGGGGAAGCGATTAAAGCGCTGTGGCCAGGCTCCATTCGGATATTGCCCCTTCTCCAGCCCGTTGAGCGCGAACAGCGCTCCCTCATGGATCGCGGCATCGGCAAACGCCAACTCTCGATCGAGTCGAATGAGAAACCGAATCGCGCCCTGGGTCGCATTGTTGTCCAAGTTCGTTTTTCCCGGACCGGTATCATTCCGGGGTTCCTGACACCCCGCGTCCATCCGATAGCCAAAGGGTTCCCGTTTCGCCGGGTCCAACTCGATCGTATAGTCCCAGCCCCCCGAACACAGTTGGCCCTTCAAGAGCGCCCGCCCCGCCTGGCGCGCCGCCTCGAGATAAAAGCGATCCCGAGTGGCATCCCAGGCCACCAAGTAAGCCATTCCCACCGAGGGGGTCGCCGAGCCCGTCACCGAGATTTGAAGTCCCCCCTGGGCTCGCTTGGAAGATTGCGAGGCGCTGAGATCCGCAGCGTAGACATCATGGTAGCCTCCCTGGATGGCTGCCTGATTCGCATAAAAACCAGCCGCCTGCCTCATGGCCACAGACACCCTCGCCGACGAGGGGGCCGCCGCCCACATCAGGGTGCTGCCGGTTGACATCTGAAATCCCCCCATCAGGAGGAGAAGCAATCCCATTCGAAAGCGACTCATAGGCAACCGGAATTCAAAACTTAAACATCGACAACCAAAACCCAGAATTCCACGCCTTCGCGAGACGGGACGGGCGAGCCCCGACAGGCGGACGAACTTCCCTTCAACCATTCCTCGCCTGCAGCACTGCCCTGGAGATCCTGGGCCGCTGAAGAGGCTCAAATCGACCCTCTCAGGCCCTCCCCTTCGCTTCCCGGGGAGCTGCGCTGAGAATCTCACTGACGACCCGTCCGTAGACGTCCGTCAGACGATAGTCCCGGCCATGATGGGGGTAGGTCAACCGTTCATGATCAATGCCCAGTTGGTGAAGCAGGGTGGCATGCAGGTCATGGAGATGCACTCGCCCCGCCACCGGGCGATAGCCAAATTCATCGGTTTCCCCGTAGACCATTCCAGGTCGAATGCCCCCGCCCGCCAGCAGGGTGCAGAAGCTTTCCTGTTGGTGCTCCCGCCCGTGTTTCTCAATGGGACTGGAGCCGGAAATATCCTGGCTCCAGTAGGTCCGTCCAAACTCACCAGAAATCATCACCAGGGTTTCGTCCAACAATCCCCGTTGCCGCAGATCTTCCAGGAGTCCGGCAATCGGTTGGTCCGCCCCGGCGCAACTTCGCGGGAGGCCGTTCAAGATGTCTCCGTGATGATCCCACCCCCCCATGGTCACCTGTACAAACCGCACCCCCGCCTCGCTCAGGCGGCGAGCCAGTAAACAGGCCCTCCCATTGATATTGGTATGCTTTCCATCGACGCCGTAGAGCTTGCGAATCGTCTCCGGTTCCCCCGCCAGGTCGACTAATTCGGGCGCGGCGGCCTGCATTCGAAACGCCAATTCGAAGGACTCAATGATGCCCTCCATCTGAGCATCCCGCTTCACCCGATTGAGCAACCGGCGATTCAATCCTTGCAGGAAGTTGAGCCGCTGGCGCTGTCCGCCGGCATCGGATTCTGGATCCTCCAGATTCGAAATCGCCAGCTCCCCTTTTTTTCGGGGCACGCGAAGCGGGGTTCCTTGGTGGATGGCCGGGAGGAATCCCGCCCCATGGCTCCGTCCGTCCCCAGGAGGATGAATGGTGACAAAGCTCGGCAGGTTCGAGTTCTGAGTTCCCAGGCCGTAACTCAGCCAGGCCCCCATCGAGGGACGCGCCTCGGCAATGTGGCCGGTGTGGAATTGCAGCGTCGCCGGTGCGTGCGCTTTGTTGTCCGCAACGACGGCACGCAACAGACATAGCTCGTCACTCACCTTGGAAAGGTGGGGCAGCAGGTCGGACATCATCATGCCACTCTGACCCCGCGGTCGGATGGGTCGGATGGGGGCCATGGGCAAAAACTGGGCAACGCCGACACGCTCCTGACCATCATCCCCCACCGGGGATTCGATCGCTTGTCCATGCCTTCCCGTGATGTAGGGTTTCGGCGCGAAGAGATCCCCCTGCGAGGGGCCTCCCGCGAGAAACACAAAGATCATTCGCTTGGCCCGGGGAGAAAAATGCGGCGCCCGCCCCCCGAGAGGCCCCCGACCGGCCCACGCCGGGGTGAGGAGGCTCGAGAGGGCCAAGCCACCAAATCCACACGCCGCCGTCTTGAGGAATTCCCGGCGGTTCAACACTCCTCCCTGCTCGATCGATCGACTGGGGTTGGTTTTCATCATCAAAGTCTCATCAAGAATTCGTTGCTTGCCAACAACGCGTGGCAAAGCTCCTCCCAGCCGATGGCTCCTAGAGAGGCAAGGAACTCCGATGCCTCCCTTTCTTCCTCCCGACTGATCGGACGATTGAAGACCACAAGCCAGAGCTCTTCCAATCGATCCGGCTGGTCGGAGATGGTTTGAATTCGATTTGCTAAAGCCCTGGCCCATTTCTTGACCTCCCGATCATTCATGAGGAACAGCGCCTGGGTGGGCACCGCTGTTACCGACCGCTTGCCGGAGAACTCCGAGGGCTGCGCAAAATCGAAGACATTTCGCAAATTTGCCGGCCCCGGCTGGGCGGCATGCCGAATCACGGGCAGGTAAACCGTCCGCTCAAAGGCTTGCTCGGGACGCCATTTCGAGAAACGAAAACTCCGTGGATTGACATCCTTCGGATCCAACCCCCCCACATTCTCCGGAAACTCGAGCGGCATCGCCGGCCCTCCCGCGGAGGAAACGAGCTGACCCGCGGTCATGATCATGGCATCCCGCAGGGCCTCGGCATCGAGCCGGAAACGGTTCATCCGCCAGAGCAACCGGTTCTCGGGATCCATCTTGGCCTTTCCCGCGTCGTCGCGACTCGCCAAGCCGTAGCTTCGACTCAGGACCAAGCGCCGCACCAGGCGTTTGATCGACCATTCATCCTGCACCAGGGACAGGGACAACGCATCGAGGAGCGCGGGATGGGAGGGGCGGTCACCGGGGACCCCGAAGTAATCCACCGTCCTCACCAATCCCTCCCCAAAAAGCTTTTGCCACACCCGGTTGACCATCACCCGAGCAGCCAGCGGTTGATCGACTATCCAATCGGCCAACTGAAGGCGCCCGCTCTGACCGGTCGGGATTTCCGGAATCCCTCCCCCGAGCGCCGAGAGAAACCCACGAGGCACTGCCTCACCCAAGGCTCGAGGATTGCCCCGAATCGTGATTCTCATCTCCTGCGGAGACGCCACTTCTTTCACCCCGTGGGCAACCGGGTGTTTCGGATAAAAATACTCGGCATGGGGAATCCGCCGATTCAATTCACCAAGGCGCGTCGACACCCCCTCCTGTTCCTTCTTTAACCGGTCCCGTTCCTCGGGAGCTCGCCCTTCCTCCTTCAATGCCTCTCCCAGTTCACGCCCTCGAGCCTGAAGCGCCTCACGCTCCTTCTTCCAACCAGACAATCTCATGAAGTGTTTTACACTCGTCCTTTCACGCACCTTCTTCTCGGCTGCCGACTCGGGAAGTTGCAACACATTGACGTCGCTCCAAACCCCCCGCTCCGTTTTGTAGATCGACAAGGTGTTATGAAAGAACCCTCCCATCGCGTAGTAGTCACGCTGTGAGACGGGATAGAATTTGTGGTCGTGACACCGGGCGCATTCCAGGGTCATTCCCAAAAACGCCCGCCCCACCTTGTTGACCTGCTGGTCGACGATATCAACCAGAAGTTTCTCCTTGTCCGCCTCCACGATTTCGATGTCTCCCAGCACCAGGAAACCCGTCGCGGTGATTTGATCGGCCCGTTCTGCGACCGACCGGCTATCGAGCAAATCTCCGGCCAGTTGTTCCCGAATGAACTCATCGAAGGGTTTGTCCGAATTGTAGGATTCGATGACATAGTCTCGATAGCGCCAAGCGTGTTCGGCAAAAACATTGTTGGAGGTGCCGACCTGATCGGCGTAGCCCACCAAATCCAGCCAGTGCCGCCCCCACCGCTCCCCGAACGCCCGGGAAGCGAGGAGTCGATCGACCACCCGTTCCTTGGCAGATGGGGATGGATCCCGGGCAAACGCCCTAATCTGGTCGGGGGAAGGGGGAAGGCCGGTGAGGTCAAAATGGGCGCGTCGCATCCAGGTATAGGGATCCGCGTCGCCCATCGCCGCCAGACCCGCCTCCTCCAGGCGTCCCAGGATGTATCGGTCCACGCTGGTTCGCGGCCAAGCTTGATCGCGAACCTCCGGAGGATCACTTTCCATCAGGGGCTGGAAGGCCCAGTGTTGGCGCCCCGATTCGAGGTCAATTCCCTTCCGCCTTGAGGCAGCCTCTCCCTCCCGGGAATCGAAGGCACCTTGAGCGACCCACTGGACGAGTGTCTCGATGTCCTCCTCCGGGAGACGCCCATCGGGCGGCATCTCCAAATCCGAATATCGAATCGCCTGGATCAGCAAACTCTCATCGGGCTCCCCCGCCACAACGGCAGGACCCGAAGCGCCACCCACTTCCCAGCCCGACCGGGAATCAAGAACCAGCCCCCCTTTCGCTCTCTTGGCCGCGTGGCTATGACACTCATAGCAATACTGCTCAAATAACGGACGCACCTTTTCTTGAAACTGCTGATTCAAGGCATCGGGCGCCGCCTCTCCAAACACGAGCGGATCAACGCCCCACCCAAGCACGCCCCACCCGATCCCGATCGTCAGCGGGAGAGCCGTCATGAACTTTGGTCGGAACGGATTCATTCCTGACAAGGATCAACCCCTGGCGCTACGGAAACCCGTCACCCGAAGGTGGATCCTGTGAATCCTCGGATCCTAGCCGACCCAATGGGACCGCGCAATTGAAAGAAAGCCTCCACCGGAGGAGAGTCCGGTCACCAAGATCCGGCCCGGAACCTGCACTTGCCATCCAAGGTCACTCCCCTATGGTCAGCCGGTGACCCACCGGCCCCTCATCAACTCATGGACTCAGGTCATGTCCTGTGGGTTGGCGATGATTCAATTTGGCTTGGTGAACGCCGATTCCCTGGAACGACATGTCCAACGCCGCGGGGGACAGGTGTTTCTCGATGAGCGATCAAAGCAAATCGTCGAGATCAATCTCAATGGCCTCAGTCAACTCGATCTCGGCATCTTTGAGAGTATTGCCCGGGAACACGCCCTGACCGATCTCTCGCTCGAAGGAACCCCGGCAGGGGACCGACAGTTGGCTCTGCTGGGAAAGCTGAACCAACTGGAGTGGCTCAATCTCTACCAAACCCGGATCACCGACACCGGACTGCACCACCTCCTGGCCCTTCCCAAACTGGCGCACCTTCCCCTGGGAGGAACCCAGATCACCGACACCGGGCTCAAGTTACTGAGCAAGATTCAAAGCCTCCAGTATCTGGGGCTGCGAGGGACGAAGGTCACCGACAAAGGACTTCGATCTCTCAAGGCGCTGCCGAACTTGACCGGCTTGCATCTCGGCGAAACCGCGGTCACCGACGAGGGACTCCAGCACCTCGGCTCGCTCAAACAACTCAAGAAACTATGGCTGCATGACACCGCAATCACCGATCAGGGACTGGCCTCTCTCCTGCCTCTGAAGCAATTACAGCAACTCATGATCTACGATACGAAGGTGACCGACAAGGGCTACCCCTTCCTCCAAAAACGTCTCCCCCGTTGCCTGATCGTGTACAAAATCGAGGACTGAGAGACAATCTAAAGGGCCGGACGATCATTCAAAAAACCCGTGGCACATTGAACAAGCGGTGACTGTTCTTCCGCAACAACGCTTCATGAAATGATGGCTCCCCTCATGCCTGGATGGAACCGCCCCATCGAATCCGAACCCGCCACCCGGTCGTCACCTGCCAAGAGTTCCCGCCCGCTTGATAAACGCCATCTGCATCATCCCACGTGTCTTCTGATGAGGTCCCTGCTTTTCGTCGTCATCCTCCTGATTTCCCTTCTCCCGAGCGCCGCTCAGGCTGAGACGATCCGCGTGGCCTCGATCTCGTTTCGCCCGCAAAAACTCGGACTGAGCCAAAACGCCGACCGGTTGGAGGCGCTCTTCCGGGAAGCGGCGGCTCAGGGCGCTCAACTCGCCCTGGCACCCGAGGGCGCCCTTGATGGCTATGTCATCAATGAGATCAATGCGGGCCATCTCACCGTCGAGGCACTGGACGCGGTCGCCCTGGAGATCGATTCCCCGATGATTCAGCGTTTTCAAGCCCTGGCCAAGGAGCTCGGCCTATGCCTCGCCTTCGGATTCGTCGAACGCATCGGCGATGATCTCTATAACTGTGCCCTCTTCATCGATCACCAGGGAACCCTCTCAGGAACCTATCACAAGATGCAGTTTGCCGAGGGCTACCACCCCTCCTGGTGGTGGAACCGATTGGGTTCGAAAAGTCGAGCCTTCGACACACCCTTCGGACGGGCGGGGTTCATCATCTGCAATGATCGATGGAATCCTGATCTAGCCAGGATTCCGGTTCTCGATGGCGCTCGATTCCTCATGATTCCCGCCTTCGGCTCCACCTCCCAAGCCCAGGATGAGGCGGTTCGATCCCGGGCCAGAGAAAACGGGGTGCCGGTGATCGAGGCCAACGTCGGCGTGACCCTGATCGTCGACGGCGATGGCTCGATCCTCGGCCGAGATCGTCGCGAGGAGGCGATCACCTTGAGGACGATTCGTTTGCCCGCCAAGACGCCCCCCCGACCGATCGAACGCGATCGCGTTGAATCAGATTTCCTGGAATGGCGGACCTCGGCCATGCCGCGGCGCTACCATAACTGGCACCATGAATTCACCGCTCGAACCATGGCTTACGAATCCCTGGCAACGAGTCCCTTGAAGGTGCGACTGCTTCCCGGTCATGACCAATTCACCTTCAGCATGTACGGGTGCCCCGGTTCGGTCGAATCTCTCAAAGCCCTCGTGGAGACCATGAAGAAACACCACCTCGGAAACGGGTTCGATCCCGGTCCGGGCGTTCATCCCTCAAACCGCCCCCTCTTCAATTATCTCAGGGACCTCCGCTGGCCGGTCGTCGGCTACGCCAACACCGCCGATCATCAAGTCAAGGAGGGCAGTTGTCGGATCAACGACGAACAGAACGAGATTCTGCGGATCTTGGACGAGGCGAATCTGTTTACCGCCACTCAGATCGGTGAATGGGGTTATTATTTTCACAACCTTTCCCATCGGGAACGCTGGTGGAAGGCCGTCTACGGCACCGATCTGGAACAGTGGCGTCACCTGATGAAACCCGAGGGGCTTGCCGGTTACGATCATCCGCCAAGCGACCGTCAAACCTGCTATCGCGTTCTCGAAGACTACTTCCGCACACGACAGCGGGCGATGCGCGGCTGGAATCTCAGTATCACCGGCCACTCCCACTACGAAGCCTACGCCGGCCAATGGGGGGCTCGGGTCATCGGGCTGGAACTGGGCGAGAATATCGCCTTTACGCAATCCAAGATC
>MDTE01132172.1_pt1 | contig 12420 bp, 8 predicted proteins | sample 811231 | NCBI WGS metagenome assembly MDTE01 (sample SAMN05326651, study PRJNA326480) | marine metagenome | isolation source: seawater | place: Indian Ocean: Red Sea | collected 2010
AGATAAAAACCGATATCGTATTCATCCGTTACACCTATACCACCATGCATTTGCACGGCTTCATTAGATACTAAATGAAATACTTCACCTATCTTTGCTTTAGCTAAGCTAGCTAATCTAGGTATGTCGTTTGAACCTTCATCAAATGAAGTTAAAGATTCCAATACGCAAGATTTACATAGCTCAATTTCACTGAACATTATCGCAGCTCTGTGCTGTAAGGCTTGAAAGGATCCAATCTTTGCTCCAAATTGATCTCTTTCTTTTAAGTAATTCAAGGTAACGTCAAAAGCCTCTTGTATTCCTCCAAACATCTCGGCAGAAATCACCGATCTGGAGACATCTAATACTTCTTCGATAATTTGTTCTGAGCCATTTTCTTCACCAATCAAGTCAGATGATGAGAGCTTTAAGTCTTTGAATGTGATATTAGCTGCATTTCTTGAATCCACCATTGGCGTTACTTTAATATCAATTCCAGTAGCATCTCTTTTGGCAATGAAAAGAGATGTTCCTTTACCAGTATGAGCAGCAATAATTAGGAAGTCTGCAAAACCGCCATCAAGAACAAAAGTTTTTTGACCATTTATGATATATGAATCTCCATCCTTTTTTGCAGTTGTTTCCAGATCGGTAGGAGAATGTCTGCTTGATTCTTCTAAAGCAAAAGCAAGCGTTATATCTCCAGATACTATTTTAGTAAGATACTCTTTTTTTTGATCTTCATTGCCAGCTTCTTTGATTAAACTTGCACAAACAACAGCAGTAGAAAACATTGGAGAGGGAGTTAAAGTTCTACCGAGTTCTTCAAAAATAACTCCAATACCAGCAACCCCAAAATCTGAACCACCATATTCTTCAGGAACTAATATCCCTGACCAACCCAGGTTTGCCATTTCTTTCCAAATTTCTCGATCAAAGCACTCAGGATTCTCAGAGTCTCTGACTCCTCTGAAGTGACTAACTGGAGTTTTGTTTTTTGCAAAATCTCTAGCAGTATCTTTTAAATAAGATTGTTCCTCATTTAATACAAGTGACATTTCTCCCTCCTAAACAGTTTTTTATTGCGGAAGCTCAAGAACTCTCTTAGAAATAACGTTTAATTGAACTTCTGATGTCCCACCTTCAATCGAGTTAGCCTTAGTTCTTAACCATTCTCTTGTGATAGCTAATTCTTCTGGACCAAACTCAGTTCCATCCCATCCAAGAGCCTTTGTTCCCATAGCTTCAAGCATAATTTCGTACCTAAGCTTATTATGCTCTGTCCCATAATATTTAAAGATTGATGAAGCGGCACTTGGACCCTGGTTAGATTTTTTTGATTCCTCAGCTGCCCTTCTTAAAGTAAGTGCAAATGCTTGAGAATTCATATCATGATCGATAATTTTATTTCTGAGACCTGAATCATTGAGTTTTTCTTCCTTTTCACCAACATACCTCTTTGCCATTGTTGCCAAGCCAGAAGTTGGTTTTGCATCTGATTTTTTAGAAGATCCAGAAGCTGCTGAACCAAAACCCATGCCTGCAATCATATTTCTTTCAAATTGAAGCAATCTTTTAGCCACAGACCATCCCTTGTTTAAACCTCCAACAAGATTTTCTTTTGGAGCAGTAGCATTATCGAAGAAAGTTTCACAGAAAGGTGATTTACCGGATATTAGTTTGATTGGTTTAGTAGTCACCCCCTCTTGATCCATGTCTATAAGAAGAAAACTTATCCCTTCATGTTTTGGCTCTAATGGACCTGTTCTGACAAGAGTAAAAATCATATCGCATTCATCTGCGTATGAAGTCCACACTTTTTGACCATTTATCAAGTATTCTTTGCCTTGATCTTCAGCCTTTGTTTTAAGACTAGCTAGGTCAGAGCCACTTCCGGGTTCACTATAACCCTGACACCATCTGATTTCACCTTTGACTATCTTTGGAATATGCTCCATTTTTTGTTCTTCTGTGCCATATTCAAGAAGTGCTGGGCCTAACATCCAGATACCAAAGCTATTGAGAGCAGGCCTTGCTTTAATTCTCATTAATTCTTCTTGGAGCACTTTGTTTTCCTCAAAATTGAGTCCTCCACCACCGTATTCTCTTGGCCAAGTAGGGCAAGTCCAACCTTTTTCACCCATTCGATCCATCCAAATTTTTTGATCCGGATCTTTAAACTCAACTTTTCTTCCACCCCAAACAACATCACCTTGTGACATGGGAGTTCTCATTGATTCCGGACAGTTTGCTTCTAACCATTCCCTTGTTTCATTCCTAAAAGCATTTATATCTGACATAAGTTCCTCTTTTTTTAATGTACAAATATCTAGAATAATCTAAGCTACGCGAGCTAACAATAATAAGTTTATGAATTTTTTTTTATTTCTTACAGAAAATCCTGAATTTTTATGGGCTTTTACGGTTTTCTATGACCTAACGATAACTATTTTGCTTTTCAGATTCTTTGGATTAAAAGGTCTGTTTATTGCTGTTACGTTAGGCATTATGTTGGCTAACTTACAAGGAGGGAAGGTAAGCGATCTTAGTTTATTTGGACAAACTTTTACAGTCAGCATGGGTGCAATAATGTATTCAGGAATTTATTTTGCAACAGATCTAATAAGCGAAAAATATGGAAGGAAAGAGGCCAACAAAGCTGTCATTTTGGGAGCAATATCAAATGTAGTAATAATGTTTACTCTCGTTCTTAGCACATATTATCTCCCTTCAGAGATAGCATCCTCATCTGAAATGGTACATTCAGCAATCAGTACCTTAGCTCTTTACTCTCCAATTTTTGTTATAGGTTCAATTACAGCATATTTAATAAGTCAAACTTTTGATGTATGGGTGTTTCATAAAATTAAGACTTTAACAGGTAATAAATATCTATGGTTAAGAAATAACTTATCAACTTTATCTTCACAAGCCTTAGATACTTTTATTTATACTTTTGTGTGGGTCATAGCGGGAGAATTAACTTTTCTTGCAGCACTATCAATAGCGCTTACAAAATATATTTTTAAGTTCATAATTGCAATAATGGATACTTTTTTTATATATATGGTGAGGAATTGGGAGGTATGAATTGAAATCTATCAAGAATGTTTCGATAATCTATTCAACATCCAGATCAACTGAAAAGATTTTAGCTGATATTGAAAGCTTGATCCTTAAAGCTAATAAAAATCTTCTATTTGTTGCCTCAATTAAAGAAATACATAAAAAAAAGAGCATTTCGACTATATCAAAATCTGATTTGATTCTTGTCATTGGTGGAGACGGAACAATGATTGGATCTATTAGAGAGCTTTACAAATTAAACATACCATTTTTGGGTATTAATCTTGGCAGGGTAGGTTTTTTAACTGATATCTATCCAAAAAATTTATCGAGTTTAGAAGAGGTCCTGAAAGGAAAATATGCTCATGAAAAAAGGCCAATCTATGAAGCAATTTTTTCTGAAAAGAATAAAGATATTTTTATAAATGAGGTTGTTGTTCATTCAGGCTCTATAACAAGAATGATTGACTTAGAGCTAATGTCAAATTTTGACAAGATATACGATCTTAAAGCAGACGGAATAATAATATCATCAAGCACTGGATCAACTGCTTATTCTTTTTCTGGAGGAGGCCCAATAATTTTTCCTGGAGTGTCAGCTTTATCTCTTTTACCAATGTTTTCTCATAGTTCTTCTTCTCATAGCTTAGTCATGCCTGACACAGGAGATCTAAAAGTGCTTATTAAAAATAAATTAAAATCAGATCCTTCGGTGGTCGTCGATGGCAAAAAGAAGCTCTCCTATTCAAAAGCTGGACTAACCATAAGGAGTACAAAAAAATATTTTCACCTTTACCACCCTAAAGATTATAATTACTTTGCAGCTTGCAGATCAAAACTTGGTTGGGCAATACCTATAGAAAGTTTAAAGAATGAATAACTATAAAAATTATTTAGTTAAGTTTAGCTCTTTAGTATGCAGTATTGTCATTCTATCCTTTTCATCTTCAATTTTTACTCAATCTTTGGAAGATTTAGAGTATTTAAAGTTGTTACCTGATTCTCAAGCGCAATCAATCGCTGAAAGACTAGGAGTACAAACAGGCAAGCCTCTGAATGATTCTGTGACAATGGATGGTTTTGACGATCCTAAATTTGAAAGTCAAGAATTGAAGTCTAATCAACCAATATTATCTGGCAGAGAACTTCCTTCGTCCGGAAAAGTTTCTAATGAATCAATACCAAAAAATCCTGAAAAAGAGCTGAAAATCTTTGGTCTTGATTTATTTAAAGACTCTCCAACAACTTTTGCGCCTATTGATTTAGCTCCTGCACCAAAAAATTACATTTTAGGGCCAGGAGACTTTGTTAGGATTCAATTTTTTGGCTCTACTAATTCTAATAGAGAAATCCCTGTTACTAGAGAAGGAACTATCGTTATTCCTGAACTTGGGAACTTTCAAGTTGCAGGATTATCTTTTAATGATGCAAGAGAAAAAATAAAAAATGTTGTTAAGGCAAGTTTAATAAATACAGATATAGAAATTTCTCTATCAAAAATTAGATCAATTCAAGTTTTTGTTCTTGGCAACGCAGAAAATCCTGGAGCATATACCATAAGCTCTTTATCAAACATTTCTAATGTCCTCTTTTTTTCAGGCGGGCCAACAAACTTTGGTTCATTGAGAGATATTAGGGTCAAAAGAAATGGAGAAGATATCGGAAGCTTTGATTTTTATGATCTCTTGATTAATGGAAATACGGGATCAGATTTAAAACTTTCTTCAAACGATGCAATTGTAATAAGTCCAGTAGGAAAAACTGTGTCTATTTCGGGAGAAGTCAAGAGACCCTCAAAATTTGAACTTAGAGAAAATGAGAATTTTAATAACTTATTAGACTTCTCATCAGGATTTTCAAATAAGGCAAACACAAAAAAAATTACACTGAGCAGGATTGCAGAAAATGGAGAAAGAGTTTTCAACAATTTTAACTCTCAACAGCTCTCAAATATTTCACTCAAAGATGGCGATGAGTTTTTTGTTCATAAGCTCTCAAATACTCCTAGAAATGTGATTATGGTAAAAGGATCAACTACAGCTCAAGGCTCATATGCATACGAAGATGGCATCTCTTTGGAAGACATAATCTCTTATGATAGCTTATTAGAAGAAACATATACTCCTTTCACAATCATTGAAAGAGAAAATATATTTGGCTCTAAATTTTTGATAAGAGCAAACTTACTTAGTAATGATGGACCCAGAACTTTTTTAAAACCAAACGATACCATTCATGTATTGTCTAAAGAAGATGTGTCTTTTTTAAACTCAATATTAGTTGCTGATGCTCTTGGACTTCTTAGTGAGGAAAGTAATAAGTCTTTAACTCAGTATTTTCTTTTGACAGATATTGAAAGATACAAATGTAGGTCCCTTCAACTTCTTGCAAAACAATCATCAGTATCATCAATTAAATTTGTAAAATCTAAATACTTTCAAAATCCTGACTTAAATCCTGTTGATCAGCTTGAGTTTGTAAAGTCTTGCCCACAAATTTTTGAAGAAAAACCCTATTTATTAATATTTTCCTTAGAAAATGCATCAGTAATTTCTGGAGAAGTACGTAATCCAGGAATCTATCCTTCTTACAGAGTCTCCTCAATAAATGATCTTTTATCATATGCAGGAGGAATTACTCAAAAATCATCAGGAAAAATAGATATCTTTACTGATGACGGGGTTTCATTAAAGATAGGGGGTTTGAATGAGGCAAACTTAGTTGAATTAGGCATAAATTCTAGCTTTTACGCTAATCTTTCATCAGATGTTAGCAATGAAATATTTTCAGTTAGTTTGGAGGGTTCTTTCGTAAGCCCTGGTATATATGGAGCTAAACAAGGTGAAAGACTCTCAGATGTAATTAGAAGAGCGGGAGGATATAAAAAAAATGCCTATCCTTATGGTGGAGTTCTCGCAAGAAAATCAGTTGCAGAAAAAGAAAAGGTAGGGTTTTTGAAATCAGCAGATCAATTAGAAGAGTCAATTGCTACAGCAATTTCGAGTGGAAGAATATCTTCAGTGGGAGGAGATCCATCTTTAGTTTTGTCATCAATTTCTGGATTAATTTCGAATTTGGAAAATATAGAGCCTATCGGAAGAGTTGTAACAGAGTTTGATCTAGATTTATTAGAAAGATCTCCAGAGAAGGATTTACTCCTGGAGCCAGGAGATAGAATATTTGTTCCAGAAAGGTCATCTACTATTACCGTCAGCGGTCAAGTATTATCTCCAACAAGCTTCAGTTTTGATCCTTCGCTTAAAGTGAGGGATTATATAAGTTTGGCTGGAGGCTACTCTGAGGATGCTGATAAGGCAAGGACATTAGTAATTTATCCAAATGGAAGAGCTTCCAGAGTGAGAAACTGGCCAAATTCACCAGATTTAGCGCCTGGAACAACATTGGTGATTCCGCGCGATCCAAATCCTTTCGATTGGCTTGTATTTACTCAAGTACTTTTTCCAATTATTTCTAACTTCGCTACTAGCGCTGCAGCTATAGCAGCTTTAGGTAACAACAATTAAAAAAATATTTTTTCTGATTCTTTTTGGATCTTTAAATTTAAATTCGTCTATTGAAGACTATCTTTATTCAGATATTGGAAGTACTTCTAACATTCATGGAGAAATAGGATTAATAAATATCCCTTCATCAAGAATTCTAAAAGAAGGAAATCTAAAATTACATCTAGTAAATTCTGATCCTATAAACTCTTTGCTCATCACTATAACACCATTCAACTGGATGGAAGTGTCACTTAGATATGCTGATATTAATTTATATAAATATAGTGCTATAAAAGCTTTTTCTGGAAATCAATCCTACAAGGATAAAAGTTTTAACCTTAAACTGAAAATAATTGAAGAGACAGAAATGTTTCCAGAATTAAGCATAGGATTCAGAGATATAATTGGAACAGGAAAATTTTCCAGTGAATATATAGTTTCATCTAAAAAGATTGGTGATTTTGATGTCTCAGTTGGATTGGGTTGGGGGAATTTTGCAACCGACGATGGCCTTGAGAACCCTTTTATTAGTCTAGATAGTAGCTTTGGTAATAGAGAACCAGGTTATCAGGGAATTGGAGGTATGCTCGAGTACGAGAAATTTTTCTCTGGTTCGAAAGTATCATCTTTTTATGGTTTTGAATATATAAATAAATACTCAGGGTTAAGATTTAAATTTGATTATGATTCATCAAACCCATTCCCAATAAAGAAAAAGAGTAATTATAGCTTTGGAATTGCAATACCTGCATCAAAGTTTATTGACGTTAATATATTTAGACACAGAGGAACAAGCTTAGGGTTTGGAGTTTCTTACAAAGCAAATTACTCTGAAGAAATTATTCCCAAAAGTGAAGTAATACCTGTTCTAAATTTTAATAAAGAAGAGATCGATCTTTTATCATCAAATGATCAAGTATTTTCTGGAACATTAAATGTTCTATTAAACAACTTTGGAATCTATACTCAATCAATAGAGCTTAAAGAGGATGAAATAAGAATAGTCATTGAAAACTCTAGATATAGGAACCTAAATACTTCAACTAAAAGATTGGTTCAAATTTCCAGAAAAGTATTAAAAACAAGGAACATTAAAAATGTCACAATTATCTATCAATCCTCTAATGTAAATATTGGGTCAATATCTTTTTCTTTAGAAAGGTTTATTGATTTCTTAGATAATTCATATTCAATACCTGAACTTGAGAGACACATTTACCATCAAAATTATATTCATGATAATAGCGCGAAAGAAATTTTTCGAGGTGAAATCGATTTCCCTATTTATTTTGGAGGCATAGAACCAGATTTAAAAAATCATGTTGGAGCTCCTGAATCATTTTATTCTGGTCAAATAGGAATCTTAGTTGGAGGAGGAATTAAATTCAGTAAAAGCTCTTATCTTGATGGAAGTATTTCATTGGGTATTTTTGAAAACTTAAATCAACTTACTCTAAGAGCTTACTCAAGAATGCCTAAAGTAAGATCAGATATTAGGGAGTATTTAAAAGAGAAATACGCTTTGAAATCTCTAAGCTATTCTTATATTTTCAATCCTCTTTACGATAAAAACTTTTTATTTTTTGGCGGTATAAAAGTTGGATTATTAGAAGAAATGTATGGTGGATTTGGCGGTGAATTATTATTTCGTGATATCAGGAAGCCATGGTATTTCACTACTAATTATTACTGGGTAAAACAAAGACAATTCAATCAAAGATTCTCTTTCAGGAACTACGAGACTTTCACAGGGCATTTAAATTTTATCTGGGAGACACCTCTTCAAGGAGTAAAAATGATTATATCTGGCGGTAGATATTTAGCAAAAGACTCTGGAATTACCTTAAATTTATCGAAGACATTCAAAAGCGGATTCACAGTTGGTTTCTTTGCAACAAAAACAGACGTATCAGCTGAAGAATTTGGAGAAGGAAGCTTTGATAAAGGAATTTACTTTTCTATACCTCTGGATATCGTTTCAAAAAATTCAAGCAAAAATAATGCAAGATTTGTTTGGAAAAATTTAACAAAAGATGGCGGTGCTATGCTGTCAGGTGGATTAGATTTAACCGGGCACGTTGAGAATACTTCAATGAACTTTCTTAATTATTTTAATGATGGTTATAAAAGATGAATCTTAATACGCATATTATTTGTTTAGCTTTTTTATTATTTAATTCTTGCTCTAGTTCAAGTTTATATAAAGAACTAGCAAATAATTTTTCATTGCTTTTCAGCGAACCGAAAGATTTAACATTAAATGAAATTAACTCAGTTCCCTATGCTTCGATACAAGCTAGAATTGGTAGGTCACAGAATGTATTAATAGTTTTGGAAGATGTTTTAGATAATACACTAAAATGGACTTCATCAAATTTAGTAAAAATTTATACTGTAAATGGGTATGTTGTTAGATTGTCTGGATTGGACAATGAACTGGATAAAATAGATCTAGATCCTCTACATCCAGCATACTCAGGAAATTTTGACTTTAAGCAAAATTTAGAATTTACCTCATTCTATACTTTTAACAATCCAAAATTATTTAGATTGCCTGTAAAAACTTCTTTTAAATACCTGGGAGAAGATGAAATTATTTTGCTAGGAAAAAGGAAAAAAGTTAATTATTTTGAAGAAAAATCATTAAAAAATTTAATATCTTGGGATTTCACAAATAAGTTTTGGGTAGATGAAAAAGGTTATATTGTAAAATCTGAACAAAACTTTACGCCTAGAAATCCTGAGATTCACATTAAACTAAACAAAAAATACAAAAAGCCTGAATAACAGGCTTTTTGTCAAAGGCAAATATATTTAGGAAGTTGCCGTAGCAGTACTTGTACTAGTGCTTGTACTTGTACTAGTGCTTGTACTTGTGGAAGTAGCAGTAGCAGTTGTAGTCGAAGTAGATGTTTCCTCAGCAGTTTCTTCTTCAGTAGCTGTTTCTTCTTCTGTTGCAGCTTCTGTTGCAGGCGGAAGAGCTTCTGGAGCAGCAACCTTTTCTCCGTCTTGTGCATCTACTATGGCAGCGACAGCAAGAACAGCAGCAGCAATAGCAGCAATAACTCCACTAGATAAACTTCCAGCAGAAGCAGCACCTGCAGGACCAGCTGATCCAGCTTGTGAAAAGCTCAAGGGGCTTAAAATCAGAGCAAAACAGAGAGTTAGTATTTTTAAAATTTTCATAATTACCTCTAGAAATTAATAATTTCTCGTAAAATATTTTGAAATGATATATTTATATTCGTTTATATGCAAAGCCTTTTGACTTTTTTTTTGTTAAATTGAACAAGTTTCGAACCAAAATCAGCTAATGTCTACTTTTTACAATCTAGCTTTGAAATGCCTCAAACTTTTGCCTCCAGAGACTGCTAGCAAGTTAAGTCTTTATTTTCTTAAACTGATACATATTATTTTGATTCGAAATTTTGAATCTGATTTGAAAATTAATTATTCTTCTCCTGTTCAAATGGGAGGCTTAAAGTTTAGAAATCCCTTGGGGGTAGCAGCCGGATTGGACAAAGAGGGTAAATACTTCTCTGCTATTGGATCTTTAGGATTTAGTTTCATAGAGGTTGGAACTTTTACTCCATATGCCCAGGATGGTAATGATTCCCCAAGAATTAAAAGACTGAATAATGAAAAGTCTCTTATTAATAGACTGGGATTTAACAACCCTGGAATTATTCAAGGTGTCAAAAACATAAAAAATAATAAAAAATATTTTTCAGGTATTTTAGGAGTGAGTATTGGGAAAAATAAAGAAACAAAACTTGAAGACGCTTACAAAGACTATTTGTTTTGTCTAAGACATTGTTTCGAGATCTCTGACTACATTGCAGTAAATATTTCATCACCTAATACCGAAGATTTAAGAGAATTATCATCTGAGGGTTTCATATTTGACTTAACTGCAAAAATAAATGAAGAAGCTTTGAATTTAAAAAATACTTTTGGCAAGAAAGTGCCAATCATGTTGAAACTTTCGCCAGATGAAGACGATAAAAATTTAGAAAATATAATAATTTCTGCATCTAGCAATGGATTCGATGGATTTATATTAACCAACACCATGCAAGGAGAAAGAAAAGGAATAAGAGGAGGTATTAGTGGAGAGCTATTAAAAGATAAGTCCTTAAATTTGCTCAAAAAGGTCAAAAATATTGTTCATGATGAAAAAATTCTTATCTCCTCTGGTGGAATATCAACAAAAAATGATTTAGAAGAAAGAATTGATAACGGTGCAAAGCTTATTCAAATTTATACAAGTTTTGTGTACAAAGGCCCAAAAATTGTTAAAGAGTTATTGAATTAGATTGACAAAAAATTCTTTTTAAAACAATACTAAAAAAAATGAAAAATATAGTAATAGTCGAATCTCAAGCAAAAGCGAAAAAAATTCAAGGTTTCTTGGAGAAAGCCTTCCCATCTGATTCTTGGAAAGTTCAAGCTTGTTTGGGCCATGTTAGAGATCTTAAGGATGATGAATCAGCAGTTGATCCAAATGATTGGAATAATCTTAAATGGGAATCAACCCCAAAAGGAAAAAAAACACTTAAGGAAATTAGACAGCTTTCAAAAGATTCAGGAGGCATATATCTTGCATCTGATCCAGATAGGGAAGGAGAGGCAATAGCATGGCACATACTAGATCATCTGAAAGATAAAAAATTAATTGAAGGTAAACAAATTTATAGAATTTCATTTAATGAAATAACTTTTTCGGCAATTAAACAAGCTGTAGAAAACCCAAGAGATATTGATCAGTTTCTTGTGGAGGCTTACTTAGCAAGAAGGGTTCTAGATCATTTGATTGGATTTAAAGTTAGCCCCCTATTATGGAGGCATGTTCCTAGAGCAAAATCTGCAGGAAGAGTTCAATCTCCTACCTTGAGGATGATATGTACTAGAGAGGATGAAATTGATGCTTTTTGCCCTGAGGAGTTTTGGCCGCTTAAGGTAAATTTCAAAACAGAAGACTGTATTTTTAGCTCAGACTTAATTAAACAAAATGGAGAGGATTTAAAAAAAGTACCTATAAATACTGAAAGTGATGCTCTAAACCTAAAGCATGAGATAGAGAAAACAAAATTTACCATTAAAGAGATTAAAGAAAAAGAAGTTTCATATTCACCTAAGGCTCCTTTTAGAACATCAACACTTCAACAGTCAGCATCAAGTAAATTATTTTTTAATCCAGAGAGAACAATGCAAGTTGCTCAATCATTATATGAGTCTGGCTTGATTACATATATGAGAACAGATGGTATTGGAATTAGCGCTGAGATTGTAAATGAAATAAGGGGCTTAATATCTGCAGAGTTTGGAGATGATTATCTTCCTGAGAATCCAAAGATATATAAATCAAAGGCTGCTAATGCTCAAGAAGCTCACGAACCAATAAGACCAACTGACATAAGAAATAAACCTGAAAATACAAATGGATTGAATCAAGATCAGCAGAATCTATACAATTTAATTTGGCAAAGAACAGTAGCTAGTCAATTACAAAACTCTAAATATCTTAGAAAAACAATCTTGATTGAGGATCAAGACAAAAAGTTTCAACTTAGGACAAGTGGGAGAGAAATGATATTTGATGGTTTTGAGAAAGTTTTGAAAGATGATGCTGATTCAGAAGAATCTCAAAAATTACAAGGAATCCATGATGATTCAGAATTAGACATATCTGAGATTATCGCTGAACAAAAATTTACTTCTCCGCCCAGAAGATTTTCTGAAGCATCATTGATTAAAAATATGGAAGATGAAGGCATTGGAAGACCTTCAACTTATGCAAACACTGTAAAAAATCTTAGAGACAGAAAATATACTTTTGGTGCAAAAAGCATTAATCCTTCTGACC
>MDTE01010420.1_pt1 | contig 12419 bp, 10 predicted proteins | sample 811231 | NCBI WGS metagenome assembly MDTE01 (sample SAMN05326651, study PRJNA326480) | marine metagenome | isolation source: seawater | place: Indian Ocean: Red Sea | collected 2010
ACCGTCTGCGCATCGCCGAACTGGGGACCACGGTGCAGAATATAGGCCAGCTCCTGCGCAATAAACTGCAGGGCGACATCGCCACCGAGTTGGCGCGCCGCGACCGCAAAGTGGATATACGGGTCCGCGCCCTCGACGAAGAACGCCAGACCATCGACGACCTGAAGCAAATGGTCGTCAGCCCGGCGTCTTACCCTGTGCCGGTCTCGCTCGAGTCGGTCGCCGAAATCCGCACCGTTGACGGCCCAGCCGAGATCCGTCGTCTCGACCAGCAGCGCGTCGCCGTCATTTCGGCCAACATCGAGGGACGCGATTTGGGCAGCGTCGTCGGCGAGATCGAGGAAGCGCTCGCCGACCTGCCCCTGCCCGAGGGGTTCGCCGTCTCCATGGGCGGTCAGAACGAAGAGATGGTACGCTCCTTCGAAAGCATGAAATTCGCCTTGCTTTTAGCGGTCTTTCTGGTCTACCTAGTGATGGCTTCGCAATTCGAATCACTGGTCCATCCACTGGTGATCATGGTCACCATTCCACTCGGACTGATCGGCAGCGCACTGGGCCTGCTGCTGAGCGAAACCACCATCAGCGTAGTAGTGCTTATCGGTCTCATCATGCTCGCCGGCATTGTCGTCAACAACGCCATCGTTCTCGTCGATTATATCAACTACTTGCGCCGCACCGAAGCCCTGCCGAAAATCGAAGCCGTCCTCCGCGCCGGCGAGTTGCGCTTCCGGCCGATCCTGATGACCACCTCAACCACGGTGCTCGGACTCCTGCCGATGGCCTTAGGACTGGGCGAGGGCGCCGAGATCCGCGCTCCGATGGCCATCACCGTTATCGGCGGCCTGCTGATCTCCACCCTGCTGACCTTAGTACTGATTCCCGTAGTCTACACCCTGATCGATCGCAAGGCCTAGAAGGTCTACCCATGTCGCTATCGAGATTCTCGCTCAAACGCCCCGTAACTACCCTGATGATCACGCTCTCGGTGCTGGTGATCGGTATTGTCGCACTCGGACGCCTGCCGATGGAATCGTTCCCGAGCATCTCCTCTTCCGGCATCACCGCCCGAGTCCAGTACACCAATTCCTCTCCCGAGGAAATCGAACGGCTGATCACCCTGCCACTGGAGCAGACACTGGGCTCGCTCAACAATATCGACCGAATCAGCGCCAGCTCCGGCCGCAACTCGGGGGAAGTCCGGGTCGATTTCAATGCCGGCACCAATATGGACCTCGCCAATATGGAAATGCGTGAAAAGGTCGATCAGGCCCGCGCCCTTTTTCCCAGCGATGTAGACCGCGTCAGCCTGCGCCGCTGGCAGTCCGACCAGCGTCCTATCATCTACGCCAACCTCGCCTGGCGCGGCGATGGCAACCGCCTCCTCGACGTGATTCAGAAAGTCATCGAACCGAGGATACTGCGGCTCAACGGCGTCGCCAATGTCGTCATCGACGACCTCGAGGAGAAACAGCTCATCGTCGAGCTCGACCAAGAGCGCTTACAGACCCACAATATCTCGCTGCCCTCACTCGGCTGGCAGCTCAATCAGAACAACACCAATCTCTCGCTCGGTCGAGTCATGGATGGGGGCCAGCGCTATATGGCCCGCGCCATCGGCGAATTCACCCAGGCCGAAGATATCGCGACCATGCCACTGCTGGGTGGTCAGTTCCGCCTCGGCGAGATCGGCGAGATCCGCTATGGCTTTCCCGAAAAGCGCAACTACGAACGACTCAACGGCGTCGATGCGCTGCAACTGGAGATCTACAAGGCCTCGACGGCCAATGTCGTCGATGTCGGCGAGGTGATCGTCGCCGAACTGGACGAACTCGAAACCGAATATGCGGGCAAACTCGATATCGCCATCGTCCGCAACCGCGCCGAATCGGTACTCAGGGATGCCAGCACGCTCTTTGACTCGGCACTGATGGGCGCCTTCCTGGCGATGATCATCATCTTCGTATTTCTGCGCAATATACGCTCGACGATCATCGTCGCTCTGGCGATCCCGACCTCGGCACTCTGCGTCTTCATCGGCATGTATGTCGCCCGAGAAGCCTTCGGGTCGACCATCACCCTCAACATGGTCTCGATGATGGGGATGATGCTGGCGGTGGGCATGTTGGTCGATCCAGCAGTAGTCGTGCTGGAAAGCATCTTCCGCCGCCGCCAGGAGGACGGCCTCTCCGCCGACGAGGCAGCCCGCGTCGGCAGCAGCGAGGTCGGCATGGCCGTCCTCGCCTCTGCCCTGACGACCATCTGCGTCTTTGTGCCCTACTTCTTTCTCTCTTCGAGCCGCTCCGCGATGTGGATGAAAGACGCCGGCCTGGCCATCTGTCTCTCGGTAGCCGTATCGATGATCGTCGCCCTTTCGCTGATTCCGCTCGCCTCCTCCCGCCTCTTCCGCTCGGGAATCGAGCGTTTCGACTCGATATTCAAGCTGCTGGTCGTCGCCACAGTGGCCGGCATAGTCTACTGGGAACTCAGCGCCGTCGGCCGGCGCGGTATCGAATTCTGGTGGACCCGCTGGTCAGCTCTGATCTGGACCTCAATCGTCGAAATGCAGTGGCAGACCATCCTCGGCTTCGCACTCTCGGCCATAGCCTGCGCGGCGCTCGGATGGTACTGCACCCGCCACGGCCTGCGCTCGTCCTATGGTCGATTGCTGAACTGGACCCTCGACCACCGCTGGGTCGCCCTGCTGGCCACTGTGGCACTGACCGGCACCGGCTACCATCTCTACAACCAGATCGAGAAGCGCGGCATGCCCTGGACCTCGGAGCGTCGAGTCGATATGTCGGTCGTTATCGATCGCAGCTACAGCCTCGATGAGATACGCGAACACTTCGATCGACTCGAGGATATCCTGCTGGCCAATAAGGCCGAGCTCGATATCGAATCGCTATCGACTCGTTTCAGACAGCGCCGCGGCAGCATCACCGCCCGCCTCGTCGATGCCGACACCGGCAAGCTCTCGACCATGGAGGCTGGCAATGCCATTAAGAAACTGCTGCCGCAGAAGGTCGGCTACACCTATAAAATGGGCCGCTCGCGCAGTTGGACCGGCAACCAACTCGGCGTCGAGGTCCAACTCCACGGCCGCAACCCCGAAGTGCTGCAGGTGCTGATGGAGGAGGTCAAGGCCGGGCTGGAAAAACTGCCCGGAGTCCAGGATGTCGACTCCAGCCTTGAGGACGGCGAGGAGGAGGTCCGCGTCGAGGTCAACCGCGCCCAGGCCCTCAACTACGGACTTTCCCCAAACGACGTGGCCCAAAGTATCTCCTCGGCCCTGGGCAATCGACGCACCAGCGGATTCAAAAGCGACGACCGCGAGATCGATATTGTCATGCAGCTCAACGAGGGTGACCGCGCCACTCTCGACCAGCTCAAGAACAGCCGCTACGAAGGCCGCGATGGCAGCTCTATACAGCTGGCAGCGCTGGCCGAGTTTGAAATCCGCCGCGGACCCCGCGACCTCAAACGCGAAAACCGCGTCCTCAACGTCACCGTCTTCGCCAACGCCGAAAACCGCGGTGCGGCCCGCAAGCTGATGGGCCCGATCCGGGCGATGATGAACGGAATGCAACTGCCCCCCGGTTATAGCTGGGACCTCGGACGAGCCGCGCGCTGGGAACAAGAAGACGCTTCCGACAACAACTTCACCACGATCTTTGCGGTCCTCCTGATCTTCCTGATCATGGCTTCGCTCTTCGAATCGCTGATCCATCCCTTCACCATCATGCTCTCCATCCCTTTCTCGCTGATCGGCGTGGCGCTGGGACTCTATGCGCTCGATGTACCCTTCGACAACAACGGCGCCCTCGGGCTGCTGATCCTCTTCGGTATTGTCGTCAATAACGGCATCGTCCTCGTCGCTCATATCAACCATCTTCGCGCCCAGGGCATGTCCCGCCGGGAGGCCATCGTCACCGGTGGAACACATCGTCTACGCCCGATCCTGATGACCGCCTTCACCACCATCCTCAACCTGATGCCGATCGTGCTGCCGATGGTTTACGGCACCTCCGAGGGCTTTGCCCGCCGCTGGGGTCCGGTCGGCCTGGTAGTCGTCAGTGGTCTGGCTACCTCGACCGTGTTGACTCTGATGCTCGCACCGACGCTCTATTCGCTCCTCGACGACCTGGCCGTGTGGTGCAAACGCGTAGTGCACGAAGCGACCCGCAGAGACCGATTGGCGGTTTAAAAATTTTAATCCATATATTCGAAACTGCATACGATGGGGAAAAAAAACCGCAAAAAACAAGTCATCGAAGAAGCTGCCCGACTCTTTTCGGCCAAGCGTTTCGACGAGGTCCTAATGGACGAGATCGCTCAGCAAGCCGGCGTCGGCAAGGGAACGATCTATACCTACTTCACCGACAAGGAAGAGCTCTATTTCGCGGTGGTCTTCGACGGTATATCCCGACTCAACGAGCAACTCCAATCCCCGGACGACCACCTGCAGGATCCGGTCGAGGAACTCCGCCGAATGGTTCACGCCATTGTCTCCTTCTTCAGTCTGAACCGATTCTTCTTCCGTCTGATGTCGAAGGAAGATGGGCGCAGCGAGAGCGGCAGGGGCAAAAACCGCAAACGCTGGCAGGACGAGCGCCGGATTCAGTTGGAAGCGATCGAGGCCGTCCTGCAGAGCGGAACCCAAACCGGCCTATTCAAGGGGGAAAATCACAAAATTGAGGCCGCGATACTCCGCGATATGGTGCGCTCGACAATGATTCATTCGGGTGGTGAATTGAGCGTCGACGAGATGGTCGACACCATCATGAGAATCTTTCTGCACGGGATCCAAACCAAAGCCTGAATGCACCTGTGCGTTGGTACTGATTCACCAGGACCTGGATGGCCCAAACTCAATGGGTATTATAAGCATCTATCAGCAGCAGGCAGCTCAATTGAAACCACACCTGCCTCGATCAATCACTTACCCGGCAAGACTATTATGACAAAGAGCGATCTCTCTTCTCATTCCGTTTCAGAGCTTCAGAACCAAATTCAGCTCTGCATGATGCAACGCCAGAATATGGAGGCCATATTCAATGCTGTCGCCGACGGCATAATCGCCTTTGATCTGCACTTGCGGATCAGTAACCTCAACAAGGCGGCGCAGACAATGATCGGTTATACCCGTGAAGAAGCCGTGGGCGAATCCTGTCTCGAACTGCTACCAGCCACTGCAAACAGGGACACTTTCTGTACTCTCTTTGACCCTCGGCGCGAAATCGATGCCTCCACGACCCGTTTAGACAACCGACATGGCAGCACACTCCAGGTACTCGTTTCGACCCGTATACTCAAAGACGACGAAGACCACGTGCAAGGCTTGGTCGCGATCTTACGCGACGTGACCGAGTTGGAAACTCTACGGGAAAAACTTCAACGCCAGGAATCCTTTTTCGACCTGATCGGCAAAAGCCATCGCATGCAAGGCCTTTACCAACTGGTGGAAGACCTTGCCGAAAGCAATGCATCCGTACTCATTCTCGGCGAGAGCGGAACCGGAAAAGAATTGGTCGCCACCGCAATCCACAATACCAGCCAACGCAGTGAAGGTCCCTTGATCAAAGTCAATTGCTCTGCCCTATCAGAAGGTTTGCTCGAGAGCGAGCTCTTCGGTCATGTCAAAGGTGCATTCACCGGGGCGGTCCGCGATAAAGCCGGTCGTTTTGAACAAGCCGACGGCGGCACGATCTTTCTCGATGAAATCGGAGACTTATCGTCGGCTGTCCAGATCAAACTGCTGCGCGTATTACAGGAGCGCGAAATAGAACGAGTCGGCAGCAACGACCCACGCAAAGTAGATGTGCGAATCATTGCTGCCACCCATCGGGATCTATTGCAGGGAATCGCGGAAGGCTGGTTCCGCGAGGATCTCTACTATCGTCTCAACGTGGTTTCTGCAGAATTGCCCGCCCTGCGCGAACGCACAGAAGATATTCCGCTCCTAGTCGAGCATTTCATCGACAAATACAATGCCCGCACCAACCGCGATATACAGGAAATCGATCGCGAAACCCTTGGCCTGTTAATGGACTACCACTGGCCAGGCAATGTGCGCGAATTGGAAAACGCTATTGAACACGCTTTCATAAAGTGCCGTACCGGCACTCTATTGCCCGATTGCCTCCCCTCTCACTTGCAACCAGGCCGCAAAACACCTCAAGCTCAGCTCGGATCCGATTCCCAGCGAAACCATGTGCAAAAAATTTTAGCAGAATGTCACTGGAACCGCTCCATGGCTGCAGAGCGTCTCGGCATGCATCGCACAACACTGTGGCGCAAAATGAAAGAGTGGGACCTGATCGAGGGCGATAGCTGAGCGATTATCGAGCAACCGGAAGTCCAGCTTCCCGCCAACCCTCCATCCCCGCAGGCAAGTGGTATACCCGGCGAAATCCCAGTTCCCCAAAGATCGGCAAGGATCTCCGACTACGCCCTCCAGAAGCACAATGGACAATATAAGATCGGTCCGCATCTAAACCCACGAGTGCATCGCGGAAGTTGGGAGCGCGAAAATCGACATGCATTGCACCCGCAATATGTCCCCGCGCGAATTCCTGCGCGGTCCGGATATCGAGTACAATTACCCCCTGATTTTCTCGTAGTATAGTCTCAGCTTCCCCCACCGTAATATCGAGTATTTCAACCTGAGGAGTCTCAGAACACCCCAGGTAAAACAACCCAAACCAGCACACCCAGCCATATGGCCTACCAACATATATCCCGATCGAATCCAATATATAATGCATTCTCTTCTCCGCAGTTGGTTGTTGCATTGCAACAAATAATTGTAACATAATGTTGCATGCAACACCTAGCACCGAGTCGTTCGTCACGATGAATCCAGGATTATGCGCAAAATTCAGCTCATTGCCACAATAAAAGGCCTGGCACGGAACTTGCCTATCCCCCCCCACATACAGTTCCTATAACGAAGTCTAAACCAGAGCGACATATGAGAGCACCGATCATCACCGACGACACGTATAAAATCAAATTGGCCGGTCCGAACCCGGTCCTGCTGGATTTTTGGGCACCGTGGTGCAACCCCTGTCGGGCAATGGACCCTATCATCGGCGCGATTGCCGATCAGTACCGCGACCGGGTCGCCGTCTACAAAGTACACGCAGATACCAATCCGATCCTGATTGTCAAATACGATATCCGCAGCCTGCCGACATTGACGCTCATCAACAACGGTCGCACCGTGGACCGCCTAGTCGGTATAACACCCCACACACAGATTCAAGTAATGCTCGAAAATCACCTTCTCACTACAAAACCCATAGAGGACCATCATGTTATTCCAACGCTTTGAGGCCGAAGGTTTAGCCCATTACTCCTACGCCCTAGGTTGTCCCGGTGCCGGGGAAATAGCCATCGTGGATCCCAAACGAGATATCGATACCTATATCGATTTCGCACGAGACCAAAACCTCCGTATAACGCATATCCTCGAGACTCATATTCATGCCGACTACGCTTCGGGTGCGCGGGAACTCGCCGCCAGGACCGGTGCCACTTTCTGGGCTTCCGCCTATGACCACGGCGAAGACTTCGAAATCGCTTTTGACCATCGCGACCTCTGCGAAGGAGATTCCATCCACTTAGGTGGAGTGCGGATTGAGGCCCTGCACACGCCTGGACACACCCCAGAACACCTGTCCTTTCTAGCCTACGACAATAATCGTTCGCCGCACGTTCCCATGCTGATGCTCTCGGGAGATTTTCTCTTCGTCGGTTCGCTCGGCCGCCCGGATCTTCTCGGCGACGATCTCAAACGCAAATTGGCCATGCAATTATATCGCAGCATTCACGAGAAAATAGCCCCCCTTCCAGACGGTCTGGAAATCCACCCAGCTCATGGATCCGGCTCACTCTGTGGTGCGGGCATGAGCAGCAGGGCCGTTTCTACCCTGGGCTACGAAAGAGCAACCAATCGCTATTTCAGCCAATCACTTGGCCTAGAGGAATTCGTCGAAGAGATTCTGGCTAGCGTACCCCCTCTCCCACCTTATTACCGACGGATGAAAGAAATCAACTCGTCGGGACCAATGATTTTGTGCGATATACCTGGAAATACGAGCATGGACCTGGACGCTGCTCAGAGCCATATCCGAGCTGGATATCCGGTGATCGATCTGCGCGATACGCACAGTTTCAGTGCCGGCCATATTCCGGGTGCACTCGGAATCGGCGCCGGAGATAATATCGCCACATGGGCTCCCTGGGTGGTTCCCTATGACCGTCCTATTCTGCTGATCCTTCCCGATGGCCAGGCTATAGATCCAATTCTTCGATCGTTAATCCGCGTCGGCCTTGACGATATACAGGGCTATCTCCAAGGCGGTATGCCCACCTGGGTCGACGCCGACTTGCCCGTACGCGCCTGGAGAACGTTCAGTCCGGAGACGCTCAACCACAGCCTGAAAAATGGCACCGATATCAATATCGTAGACGTTCGCAACGACGAGGAATGGCATGTGGGCCACATCGACGACTCGATCCACTTGACGGCCGGGCAATTGCTGCAAAACCCGGACGATCTCCCCGCAATGACCGAACCACTAGCAGTAATCTGCAGCAGCGGTTACCGCTCCACACTAGCCGGCAGCGTGCTCGAACGCCTCGGTTTCGCCAATCTCATCAATATAACCGGCGGCATCGAAGCCTGGAAACGCGCAGGTCTTCCACTTACCCAAAGCAAAGAGAATTAATCCATGTCCGTTTTACGATTACACGATATAGAGCCAAGGATCGCAAAGGAACATATCGACCGCGGCGAGGCGATCATAGTCGATGTCCGCGAAGCGACCGAATACCGCACCGAACGCATTCCCCAATCCCAACTCGTACCCCTATCGAGTTTCGACTCAACCCATGTAGCCAATACGGGGGACAAAAAGATTATCCTCTATTGCGCCTCGGGCACTCGGTCCCGAAAAGCGGCCACCCTGCTCCACAGATCCGGCCATCTCAATACCTATCACCTCAGCGGCGGACTGAACGGTTGGAAAGAGGCCGGGTATCGTATCGATTCTGAGCTAGGCGCCCCAATAGATCTTATGCAACAGGTTCAAATAACCGCGGGATCCGCGATAGTGCTGGGCACCGGGTTGACGATCTCATACTCGCCATGGTTTCTGATCTTGAACGCACTAGTGGGTGCCGGACTGCTCTATGCGGGAATGACGAAGACTTGCGGCCTGGCCGCTCTCCTGGGCAGAATGCCCTGGAACCAGACGAAATAAGCGAGAGCCATGACCGGAAAGATCCAAACCACTGGCAACCAGCGCAATTACAAGCTGCGATTATGGAGTGCATCCGCTGCCGGTATCTTCCTGCTGACAACCTGCGCCGCGAATATCTATTTAGATCTCGGCATCGAGTTCGCTTTCGACTCAAATCTCGGTCTGAGCCTATTTTTCGGCGCATTCGTAGGCTTCTCCTTAGGGTTAACTGGGGGAGACGGTTCGATTTTCGCCGTCCCGCTGCTGATCTACGGATTGGGCATAGCGCCGCATCAAGCAGTAGTGATTTCGTTGGCTGCGGTCGGTGCAACAGCCCTGGTGGGCGCGCTACAGCGGTGGTACGCTCGGGAAATAGAAATCGGCATCGGCGTCGTATTCGCATTGGGCGACGTACTCGGGACCCCTATCGGCTCGTGGGTTGGCCATCAGCTACCCGGGAACCTTCTTTTGCTGCTCTTCGCGGGATTGATGATCTTGATTGCCAGCCGCATGTGGCTACGTGCCGTCAACAAGCCCGATGAAGCCCGGATCGTCCGTGCAAGCCTGGAAAAATCGCCGGCGGCGCGGGGACCGGCCTGCCGTCTTGACCCCAGTGGAAAGATCAAGCTCACCGCTCCATGTTTGGGAATCATGGCTCTGACGGGAGTATTAACCGGCATACTGTCGGGGCTTTTCGGGGTCGGGGGTGGTTTTGTGATCGTACCGGCCCTGATGTTCTTCAGCGCCATAGATTTTCATCGTGCAGTGGCGACTTCCTTATTGACCATCGCATTGATCAGCGGTTCGGGAGTAGCAATACAGGTCGCTTCCGGAGAAATAATCGCATTGGACATCACCTCATTTTTCGTCGCAGGAGGCATTCTCGGCATGGGGCTGGGCATGATTCTCAGTCGCGCAATCTCCGGTCCCCGATTGCAGCAAACCTTCGCTTTTATCATAATAACAGTCGCTCTATTCATCGTTGCACAAAACTTGCTCCTGCTCCGTTAGAGAAAGGACTGATCCATGACTTGGCTCTTTGAACCCTGGCCCTGGTATATAGGCGGCCCCTTGATCGGCTTGACCGTACCGCTGTTACTGATCCTGGCCGGCAAGTCCTTCGGCATCTCGAGCAGCTTCCGCCACCTCTGCTCCGCCTGCATGCCCGGGACCAGGCTGCCCTATCTCAAAGAACACAACTGGCGCAAGGAATCCTGGAACCTCTTTTTCGTGGTCGGTGTACTCATCGGCAGCTATCTAGGCATGCACTACCTGGCTGCCGAACCCATCGCGCTCCTACCCGCGCATTTCGACCATTGGCACGGCCAGTTGACCCTCTTCGGCGGTGGCATCCTGGTCGGTTTCGGCACCCGCTATGCCAATGGCTGCACATCCGGCCATTCGATCATGGGCATCTCCAACCTCAAGTGGCCGAGCCTGGTCGCAACGATCAGCTTCTTTGCCGGCGGCCTGGCCGTTGTCGGCCTCACCCACGTCCTGAGCTAATCAATCATGCAAAGAGCACTCTCACTGCTGATCGGGATCTATTTCGGCATCGTGCTGGTCAAATCCGAGGTTGCCTCGTGGTTCAGGATCCAAAGCATGTTCCGCTTCGAGGAAGCGCATATGTACCTGGTCATCGGCTCGGCGGTAGCCGTCGGAATCGTTTCGATCCAGCTGATCAAGATGCTAGGCTCCCGAACTATAATGGGTGATACGATCGAATTCAACGACAAACCCTATCATAAAGGGATCCTCATCGGCGGAGCGATCTTCGGGATGGGCTGGGCGATAACCGGCGCTTGCCCCGGACCGATCTATGCCCAGATCGGAAGCGGCGAATACAGAGCGTTGATCTCCCTTATTGGGGCATTGCTGGGCGCCTATCTCTACGCCCGATTCGAATCGCGTCTACCCCACTGAAATGGCGGCACTATATTAGCCCGAATATCGTCGCCGCACCGCTTCCTCGCGCGCCAGCGCCCGCTCCGCAGCATGCGGAAAACGGGGATTGGGCATGGTGTTTGGACCGAACCTATAGGGAAAGCGCTCTCCGGGATCATCGATCAATTCGACGCCCAGACCCGGCCGCTCGGACAATTCGACTACCCCATCGACCGGACGCAGAGGCTCTTTGAGCAAGTCGTAGCGAAACGCGTTCGGGTACATGAAAAATTCGCACATATGCCCCCCCGGCGACCCTGCAACTAGATGCGCATTAGCCACGGTGTTGAGCCCCGAACTCCAATTGTGGGGCACCACTTTGGTCCGGTAATAGTGCGCCGTGCGCGACATGTACCAATTAGCCGTAAGACCGATATAGTAGGCATCGGACTGCACCGCGTCGTAGATACCTTCCCGCATCCACGGCCGAGCCTCTTCAACGCTGCGGAATCGCTCGCCGCCCCAGAGCATCACCCGCGGCATCGCTTCCTTGAGCCGCAGATAGTCCTCGAATTGCGCCGGACCCTCATCTCCCATCGGCTGCTCGAAGAAGAGGAAACCCAGGTCGTTGAGGATCGGCGCGATCTCCATGCATTCGGCAAAGGTCCACGAGTCGTAGCCCTTCTTCTCCAAACCCAGATCAAAATCGGGGCCAACCGCCTCGCGCAGCTGGCGGCAGATTTCGCCCAATTCGCGCGGACCGACTTCGGCCTCTTCCCAGTCGGTGCCCGGCCGCCACTTGAAGGTATCGAAGCCCAGCTCTTTATAGCGCAGCGCCTCCTCGATCAGCGCCTCAGCACCATAGGATCGCCCATCGCCCGGATCGTAGTAGGTCCACATCACCCCACCACTGGCATAGACCCGAACCTTCGTGTCAGGCTCATTATCAGTAGCCAGTAATTGGTAAAGCGGCATTCCCTTGGCTTTGCCGATCAGATCCCAGCAGGCCACATCGAGGCCGGGCGGAACCCCCAGCAGCTCGACGTCAAAGGGATTCCTGCCGCGCAAATATCCGTAGTCGACATTGGCATCGGCCGGTATCCCGGCTCCGATCCCAACCAAACCCTGATCGGTAAAAACCTCGACGACGGCACTCTCACACTTGGTCAACACCACCGGCCCGCACTCGTGCACGTAGGAACCGTCGGCAGGCTGGTAGCTAATGGGTGTGACCTTCACCTCGCTAATGGCGATTTCTTCCCGTTCGACACCCTCGAGCAAATGAGTTAA
>MDTE01090172.1_pt1 | contig 12419 bp, 11 predicted proteins | sample 811231 | NCBI WGS metagenome assembly MDTE01 (sample SAMN05326651, study PRJNA326480) | marine metagenome | isolation source: seawater | place: Indian Ocean: Red Sea | collected 2010
ACACTTTTATAGGCTTCTACCCTCCCACCATGCAGGCTCTACTGGGCCAAACATCGGGTTCCCATTGGAAGACCAACTGGCAACTGAGCGGTTCCACCCAACTCTCAACTTCGCAAAACACCACTGGTGAAGATCTTTCCGTCCTCTCGCTCTCAACCCAGATATACGGCCGCAGCATTTACAGTTCCAAACGCAATTTCGCCAATCTACGGCTCATCTTCGAAGAGGGATTCACCCGTAAAGAGGGCGATTCCTTTCGCAAATCCATCGATGAATTCGAAGTACGCGCAACGTATATCTACCGTTTCTCCGAGCGGATCGGCCCCTATTTACGCGGCGTTATCGATACCAAACTGTTCTCTTCTGAGGCGCGTTTTGACCAACCTCAGCACCTTCTTATCCGCGATGAAACCGGCGATACGACCGAAGTTGCTTCCAATATCAGCGATTTCACCCTGTCTCCTTCACTCAGTCCTCTGGAACTACGACAGGGTTTTGGCATCAACTCACAACTAGTTCGCAGTTTTCCACTAACCCTCGACATGCGTATCGGCATAGGAGCGCGCCAGAGCTATGTCACCGATACTTTCGATCTAAACGACGATCGTACCATCGCCAGCAAGTTACGGGATACCTCGACCATCGGCTTAGAAGCCTTACTGATCCTCAACTCGCGTTTCTCACGCTATCTGAGCCTGGATTCCGAATTCGACATTCTCATCCCGGGAACGGCCATCAAAAATTGGGAGTTCACTTGGGAAAACCGCCTGCGTCTCTTGCTCAGCCGCTTCGTCAACATGGATATCGTCCTCAATCTCAACCACGTAAAGCCAGTCTTGCGATTGCAGTCTAGACAGCAGGTTCTGCTGCGCTTCGTCTATCTGCTATGACCGCGGTACGGAGCGACGAGGTGGGAATTTCGCTCAGTGGCGCGCTCACCGTACATACTATCGGCCCGCTCATGCCCCAGGTCCGCGCGCTCATTGCTGCCCATCCCCACCCCTCGTTAAAAGTCGAGTTGCAAGGCGTTACCCAACTCGATACTTCGGGTGCCGTCTTCTTACAGAGTCTCCCCGCCATGGCTCGGACGATGGACAAAGAGTTGCACCTCGGTGTATTGCCCGAAAACCTGCAACCTTTCTTTGAGTTCATTACTACCCCGACCGAGCCTCTGCCGCAACCGCCTTCATCCCAAAGAGCTTTAGAGCGCCTTGGGGACCGGGTCTACACCTTCTTGAAAGAGACGCTCGAGTTCTCGTACCTGGCGGCCGACCTGACTATTTTCTCGATTCAATCTCTCTTCCGTCGCGATCAGGTCCACCGGGGCAGCTTCACCGACCAGGCCTATGCTATCGGTGCCCAAGCCCTGCAAATTGTCGGATTGATCCTCTTCCTCATCGGCGCTGTTTCGGCCTTGCAATCCGCGGCTCAACTCCGTCAGTTCGGTGCCGATATTTTCGTCGCCGATCTGCTGGGAATCGGTTTGACCCGGGAACTCGGACCGCTGATGACCGCAATAATGGTTTCTGGCCGTTCCGGATCGGCCATCGCTGCCGAAATCGCTACAATGAAGTTTACCGAGGAACTGGACGCGTTAAAAACCATGGCCCTCGACCCATTGCGCTTCGTCGCTGTCCCCAAGATGTGGGCGATGATCTTCTGCATGCCCCTCTTGACGATCATGGCCAATTTCATCGGAATTCTTGGCGGCACCTTCATCGGCATGGTCTCGTTGGACATCCCCGCCTCGACTTTCCTCAGCCAGGTTTTCTCGGCCCTCTTTTTCAAAGATCTACTCACCGGCCTAGTCAAAAGCATCTCTTTCGCCTGGATCATCACCATCATCGCTGTCTACCGCGGTCTCCAGTTCAGCGGTGGCGCCTCCGGAGTCGGCGAGGCAACGACTTCCTCGGTCGTCTCCTCGCTCTTCGGCATCATCGTCCTCGATGCTTTCTGGGGACTCATCTTTTATCTCCAATGGTAACGCACGCCATAGACATCACAGACCTTTGTGTCGCCTATGGCGAAACTACGGTGCTCGACGGAGTCAATACCCACGTCGAGACAGGGGAAATCGCCGTCATTTTGGGTGGCAGTGGCTGTGGCAAAAGCACTCTGCTCAAAACCATCATCGGCCTAGTCCGCCCCCAGAGGGGCCGGATCGAAATCCTCGACCAGGCTTCTTCCACATTGGAAGAAGAAGACCTTGGCTCTCTGCGCAAAAGGCTGGGAGTGATGTTCCAGTATGGGGCCCTGATCAATTCGTTGACGCTTGGCCAGAACATCGCCTTACCATTGGAGATGCATACCACGCTCGAAGGCACCTTGATCGCAGAGATCGTGCGCACCAAACTGGCTCTGGTCGGTCTAGACCATGCCTACGATCGCTACCCCAACGAGCTTTCGGGTGGAATGCGCAAACGCGCAGCTCTCGCACGGGCGATGGCCATGGACCCGGAAATCCTCTTTTGCGATGAGCCGGGGGCCGGGCTCGACCCTGTCACTGCCGCTGAAATCGACACACTGCTTCTGACCCTCAACCGCGAACTGGGCACCACTATCGTCATCGTCACCCATGAATTGCTCAGTATAGAACGCCTGAATGGCCGCCTGATCATGCTCGATCAGGGACGGGTCACTTTCACCGGGTCGGTTGCCGAAGCCAAACGCTCCAGCCACCCCATAGTCCACTCTTTCTTCCATCCTGGAGGCCACTCCGCGTGAAAGTTGTCATCATCGCAGCCCTGAGCAAAAATCAAGTCATCGGACGCGACAATGGTATTCCCTGGCACTACCCTGCCGACATGAAACACTTCCGTCGCACGACTCGTGGTCATCCTGTCGTCGCCGGACGCAAAACCTACGAGTCGTTCCAGGTCCGTCCCCTACCCCATCGACTCAATCTGGTCCTCACGCGCAACCCTGCCTACCAAGCCGACGAAGGTGCTATCGCCTGTCAGGATCTCAACCAGGTCCTGACCACAGCCCAGAGTCACGGCGCCGAAAAACTCTTCGTCCTTGGTGGTGCCGAAATTTACACACTCTCTCTACCGCTGGCCGAAGAAATGATTCTGACCCACCTGCCGATCACAGTCACAGGAGATGCGCATTTTCCAGAGTGGGATCGAAATGAATGGGATATAGCTGAGGAAAAACGCGAGTCCGATCTGGTCTTTGCAACCTATAGACGGCGCTAAAATAGCCCCATTGCTTTAGCCAAAATCTTCGTTTTAGGCTATTTTAAATCCCTGGCGAAAATCACCGACCTGGCCGAGTTCGCCCCGCGCGAAAGCTGGACTATATTTTTTTTCACCGCCGGCCGGCCCATGGGGTGTAGGCTATAAACGCCTATTGGCAAACCCCACCCGGCTCACTATCGAAGACTCAAACTGAATCTTTCGTAGCTTCTCGAAACCAGCAACCGGCAATGCCCTCAGAAAGGTACCGCAATGTTCGAACAACTGGATATGGCGCCAGCCGACCCTATCCTGGGACTCAGTGCAGCATTTAAGAGCGACTCCAATCCCGATAAAATTAATCTCAGCGTCGGCGTCTACCAGGATTCGAGCGGCCAAACCCCCATCTTCGCTTCGGTAAAAACAGCAGAGCAAAGAGTGCTGGCCGCCGAAAAGACCAAGAGCTATCTGAGTATTGAGGGCACCTCCGAATACGGTACCGCCGTACAAGAACTGCTCTTGGGTTCCGCCCACGAAATCCTCGCCTCAAAACGCGCGGTCACCATACAGAGCCCGGGAGGCACCGGAGCCCTGCGCATCGCAGGCGATTTCCTCGCCCGACACTTCGGCGATAAACCAATCTGGATCAGCGAACCAACCTGGGCCAACCACCCCAAAATATTCAGTGCCGCAGGACTCCAGGTCGAGACCTATCCCTATTTCAACGCCGATACCAACAGTCTCAATCACGAGGCGCTGCTCGAGGCTCTCAACCAGATTCCCACAGGCCATATCGTGCTTCTGCACGGCTGCTGTCATAATCCCAGTGGTGTCGACCCCGATTCTCCTACCTGGGAGGCGATCGCCGAGATCGTCACCAAACGCGGCCTCTTGCCCTTAATCGATTTTGCCTACCAGGGCTTAGGCGACGGAGTCGACCAGGATGCCAGCGGCCTCAGGATCCTTTCTAACACCGGCTGTGAATTACTAATCGCCAGCTCTTTTTCCAAAAATTTCGGCCTCTACAAGGAGCGGGTCGGTGCACTGACTTTGGTTGGTGCCAATGCCGAGGCGGCAGCCAAAGCACTCAGCCACCTCAAGATCGCGGTGCGCACCAGTTATTCCAACCCTCCGGCACACGGCTCCGCAATAGTCAGCGAAATCCTTGGCGACGCGAAGCTTTCCAGCCAATGGGAAGACGAAGTTACTCAGATGCGCGAAAGGATTCGCAACATGCGCCGACTCCTCGTCAAAGAGCTCAAAACCAGGAATCCAGACCGTGACTTCTCCTTTATAGAACGCCAGCGGGGCATGTTCTCGTTCTCTGGTCTTAACGACGAACAAGTCACAGCACTGCGCGAACGCTACTCGGTCTATATAGTGGGGGGAGGACGCATCAATATAGCCGGACTCACTGAAGCCAACCTCGACTACTTCGCCGACGCCGTGGCCTCAGTACTTTGAATAACCGCGACTACTGCACCGAAAAGCTCAGGGCGCGCACCACCACAGGGGTGCCCTTGAGTTTTTCCGCCTGACTCTCCAAGCGAGAACCATCGTCGTAGACGATGGTTTCCGGCCGACTCAGAGCAATATTATCCTGACCGCGCAAGACCGTAATAGATGGATTTCCCTGGTAAGAGCGCACCAGGAATTCAACCAGCGTCTGATCTAACTTTTCCAAACCGGCAAAGCGAACCACCTCTTGCTGTTGAACCAGTTCGGCGATGCGCTCGAAGAACTCGCTGGCATTCTCTTCTAAGAGACGCGGTCCAGCGAGAAAATAAAGGGTATAGACCCGGCCGACTTCGGAGAGGGTGATCCAACCGTTCTCACTCGGACCATATTGAGCGATACCAGAATAGACAAACTCCTCGGGCAATACCACTTCCAGTATCCCCTCGGAATCATAGAGAAAAGCATAAACCTCGACGTCCCGATTCAATTTAAATCGGAGTTGCAGCTGGTCACCTTGTTGCAATTGTGCCCCTTCACTCAATTCTACCGCTCGGTCTACACCACCCTCTTGGCGCTTGGCAATCAGATGGATTTCGACTTCTAGAGGCAAGGTATCGGCACCACTCCCACTCTGGCTCCCCCTCAGAGCAACTTCATCCATCACTTCCCGATCCGAGACCCGCATCGTACGAGCTGCAACCAGCTTGCCGGTACTGCGTTCGACTAAAAAGAGACGTATGTACTGCCATGCAGCGTCTTCCTCCAAACGACCACCAAGCACTAGACTGGCCCCCCCTTGCCCAAGACCTACCAATCGTTCATCAGACCATTTATCTCCCACTGTGTCTACCAGCGCCAACCCTACACCGACTTGCAGTAGCGCTGAAACCAGATAGTCATCGAGCACTCTAGTCGCTTCGGTCTGGGTCCCCGTTGCATCCCTCAACCCGACCCAGTCGATCTCGGCATCCCCTACCTGGGCGACCTGTACCAAATCCCGAGCAACTGCGGTCAATTCAGCGCTCTGGCTCAATCCACCGGTAAAGGGCAGACAACCTCCGAGCAATAAGAACAGAAGGAAACCCGCTATCACTCTCATCGCTTTCCGACCTTGGCTCTCGTATCAGCCAGGAGCCGCCCCCAGAGAATCCGCGCCTGCTTGAGGATCTCCCGTCGTTTCAGATCTCGCTCGGGAATTTGTTCGAAGACATTGTGCAATGCCGTAAACGCCGGTGTACCGATCTCGTAGACGCGCTCGAGCAACGCCGGGTACTCTTCGTACAAATCCAAGCGAATTAGGATCGATGCCAATAGAAAATCGGAATCGGGATCTCCCGCTCCAAAGCGGTCAAGCGAGTTCTTGTACGTCCTCAAATACATCATAACTCCGCTGGGATCAGAGGTGTGACGATGGGGGCGATCAGAAATCAGAGTCTGTATCTGTTCGTCTTCGTGCAGACTGCCACTCAACCCATCCCCGTGCCCCACGGCGTCACCGAGATCCTCGAGAACCCGGCAGGCCTCAGCGACAATCACCTGTTTGCGTCCCTTAAACGCCTCCCATTCATCTTCTTTCTCCAACTGCTGTACCGCGATCAACTCCTCTAATTCATCCAGGGCCACCGCACCCATCTCCCCGACTTCGCACACCAAGTGCTGATAGTTCTCCGCCCGATCTAAACGGATCAGAATACCGGCCAAATGACGCCCCAGATTCTCTTGCAATGCCTCACGACCCACTGCCCTCAAGCGACCCGTGCGCGAGAAGATGCCCGCCGGATCTGAAGAAAGCGAACATAAATACATCCACAGGGGATGCATCAAATCGCGAACCCCATCCTCGTCCCGGGCATATGCCTCGAAAAAGCTCTGGAGGCCCTCAAGCCCCAATTGCACCACGGTCTCTAAGAATACCGCACGCGGCTTGGGCACGACACTCTTACCCAATGTCGTCATAAGCGGTTGAGGTTCGAAGCGCTGGGCATCGCGGTAATCGTGTAATGCGTCGGCAAAAGTCTTGGGCTCAATATCCATCCCCTTGGCCTCGGCCAGTTCGCGCGCCGTAGCGTGAATAATATCGCGATCAAAGAGAAAGAGCCGGGGAAACTTAAAAACCTTAGCGATGCGCTCCATCTTATCACGGGCCCAGCGATCTTCCCGCTCAGCATCGAAGAGCACTCGCGCCAAAGCATGGGGATCTTGGGTAATCGCCTCTTTCGGCGCAACACCCAAGAGCTTTTTTTTATAGCCGTTGATGAACTCGCCTACCTCGGAACGCCCTGCATCCACATGGTCGCGCCGATGAACATTGTGATCTTCGACTAGGCGAACTTGAACGGCTTCGCCCAGTCGAGACCCCGGCACCCGTCGCACTAATTCGGCGTATTCCGCGAGCACTTCTGTCAATAAGAGATAGTCCAAGAGCATCCAACCGGCGTAGATCACTCCCTCGGCAATAGCCCAATAGTCGTAACCCCGATCTTCGGCTGCGTGCAAGAGGATTTCGGGCAGGTAGACCGTGCGCCGTCTGCAGCCGATGTGCAGAGCCTGATGACAGCGGTAGTGATCGAAGTAGAGCAGCGTATCGTCGCGAACCAGCGTAAAGCTCAATGGAGCATCGATCAAGGCAATGCGCAAATTCTCGGGAATCTTGTGCAGGACCTTCCAGAACAAGAGTACCAGCGGGTCACCTGAGTGCAATTTGGGCAGCCGCTCGTCATCGGGAAAATAGGGCAACCGTGTCTGCTCGCCGAAGAGGATATTCTTGTCTCCTTCGGCAACAGCTGTATTGATCCGATCATGGCTCACTTCGCCATCGAAGAGCCCTAAGTTGACATCTACCTTTGCAGCTTCCATCTCCGATCAATATAAATTCGCTCCTCTCTTTTGTCACCCTGCACCCGCACTAGATCTGCACTTGGATTGACAGCTACGTCGCACAGATGTATTATTGGGGACGAAGGCTCCCCGCCGTCATCTCCCTCAAGAAAAGCTCTATCATGTCCCTTCGCCTTGTGGCTCTGGTCCGCACTCTGCCCTTTCTTGCCTTGGCTGGTCTGTTTTGGACCTGCAGCGCTCCCCCCGCTCCTCCCAAACCCAACCAGGCTCCTCTTGCTGAGGCAGGTGACGACCAGCAGGTGCGAATCCAAGAAGAAGTTACCCTCGATGGCTCGCTGAGTTCCGATCCCGAGGGGGGCTCGCTCCGCTTTAACTGGCGTGCTGCTTCCGAAAACCCCGCACCGCTGATCTTTGCCGAGACCCAACCTCGGATCAGCTTTGTACCCACTATACCAGGCACCTATACCTTTATCCTCATCGTCAGCGACGGTGTACTCGACAGCAATCCCGATTCGATCCGAGTCGGCGTAGCTGGCGCAGGAAACCAAGCTCCTCGTGCCAATGCCGGACCCAATCTCGTCGTCGGCGCCAACAATCCCATTCCCCTGAGCGGCCTGGCCAGCGACGATCCCGACGGAGATCCGCTCTCCTACCAATGGACCGTCATTTCATCGCCCGAAACAGTAGAATTGGTCAATGCCACTAGCCGGGAAATGCTTTTCACTCCGACCACGACCGGTGAATATCGTTTCCGTCTCACGGTCGACGACGGACAACTCAGCACCAGCGACGAAATCGTGGTACTGGTCCGGACCTCCGGTAACCAAGCTCCCATCGCCGATGCCGGCCCCGACCAGCAAGTAGCCACCGGCGATCTGGTGACACTAGACGGTAGTCTCAGCACCGATCCTGACGGCAATGAGGACAACCCAATGCTCATCTATCGTTGGATCATAGGCAACACCGCAGACGGCACAATCCAACTCTCCGACTCAACGGCAGTCCAACCCACCTTTATCGCCTCAGAACCCGGCGTTTATGCGTTTGGCCTCGAAGTCTCGGATGGCGACCTGACCAGCTTGCGCGATGTGATCACGGTGCGCGTATTGGAGCAGATCTTCAACGAGCAAAGCGGAATGATCGAAATACCTACCGGCAGCTTTACTATGGGATCCGACCAGGGGGCACCCGATGAGGGACCTCCCCATCGGGTGGAGCTGAATCTATACTGGATCGATGTATACGAAGTGGCCGCCGGCCAGTACCAGACCTGTGTCGATGCTGGCGTCTGCTCCGCCGCCGGGATGACAGCCGGCTGCAACTCCGGTCGCACCGACCGGGTCGACCACCCCGTAAACTGCGTCTCCTGGGATCAAGCCTCGACCTATTGCCAGTGGCAGGGCAAGCGCCTACCTACCGAAGCGGAATGGGAACGGGCCGCCCGCGGCGATGACGGGCGCAACTTTCCCTGGGGTGAGAGTTTTCCCTCCTCTGAACTACTCAACTACAATAACAATATAGGCTCCACTACCCCTGTAGGTACCTACCCACTCGGCGTCAGTTTTTACGGCTTGCACGACTTAGGCGGCAATGTCCAGGAATGGACCTCGGATTACTACGCCTCCGACTACTACGTGCAGAGTCCCGCAAAGAATCCACAAGGACCTGAGAGCGGGGCCCTGCGCGTAGGCCGAGGTTCTAGTTGGAAAATAGGAGTTCCCATAGAGGTTTTGAGCACCACGGTGCGCACAGCCTTCGTGCCCAATACGATCAATAACTCAGTAGGTTTCCGCTGTGCGAGTGATCTGGCTCCCACGCCATGATTTCAAGAATCCCTTGCCCGGTACGACAAGCCGGTCTATATTTGCTTGGACATTCAGTGGTTAAACCGCCCAAATCCAAATCGACACTGACATGGACCCCTCTGCCCATACAATACTCGTAGTTGAAGACGAAGAACCTGTCCGCCATCTCTTAAAGAGCTTGCTTCTCGATGAAGGGTACACCGTAATTGAAGCTCAGACCGCAGACCAGGCGCTTGTACTTCTGGGCCAACAAAAGGTGCAACTCATTCTTCTCGACCTGCACATGCCGGGTCAGGTAGATGGAGAGGAATTGCTCTTCCTCCTCCGCGATCAAGGAGATCAAGTCCCCATTGTCGTAGTATCGGGCTGGGTCGATGACGACGCGACAATCTACCAACCGGACTGCGTACATGCAGTGATCAAAAAGCCTTTCCAGCCCGATCATCTAATCAGGACTGTACGCGTAGCCCTTTCCGCATAAGAGATCCATATTTCGCCCCTTCCAAGCATGTCCGTCAGTGTCCAAAACAGCAAAAAACGGGCTACAACATCTCTGCAACAACCCGACCCCCGTTCATTTCCCGAGCCACTGAGCGTCCCTCGGCCATAAGCCCCTGCAGACCACTTAGATCAAAAGGCAAGCTCTCGGTCTATACCTCGGCTAAGGTCTGCCTACCCGGCATTTCATTGCCGTTCACCCCCTTTGGGCTTATCTTGACGAAGGAGGGCATACCTGAAAATGACCGAGATAAATGCGCTAATCTGCGAACCTTCCGGCGCAATGCGTTCACTGTGGGCCCTCAGCACCGGCCTGCCCTTCGCCCAAGGCGTGCTCCGCACCCCAAATCAGATCTCCATCGCCGATGCAATGGGTCAACTCCTACCGGTCTGCGCTACACCTCTCCCTACTTGGACCAACAGCTCGATCAAATGGGCCCTCCTAGATATCCACTAAGTATCGGCCCCACGGCTCGAGCCGAGTTCCGTATCCACACCGATTCCCCCAGCGAGATACCCGCCCTACACACCCCTCAATCCAACTCCAACAATGCTATAAAAAGACTATGACTCCCAAGACATCCATCCCTTTATCTCCAAATACTTACGACGAATTGATCAACCTCGCCCTCTTAGAAGACCTAGGCGCCATAGACATCAACGCAGATTTGAGCGCAACTTCGACCGTAGAGGCTGCTATCGAGGATCAGGCCCGGATCATCGCCCGTCAGCAGGGCGTCATCGCCGGCATCGAAATCGCTCGCGCCGTTTTCGCACGTCTCGACGGGGATATTTCCTTTCACCCCCAGGTTGAAGACGGTGCCCTTGTCGCCGCAGACGATGAACTGATCCAAGTACGGGGACAGGCCCGTGCTCTACTCGCAGGAGAACGTACCGCGCTTAACTTCCTGCAACAGCTTTCCGGTGTCGCGACGCTGACCCATCGTTTCGTCGCCGCCATAGCCGACACCCCCACTCGGATCACCGATACCCGCAAGACCACCCCTGGCTGGCGCCAGTTACAGAAATGGGCAGTGCGATTGGGGGGAGGCGTCAATCACCGCATGGGTCTTTACGATGCGGTGCTCATCAAAGAAAACCACGCTGCCGCCGCCGGAGGTATAGGCGCTGCCATCGCCAGCGCGCGTCTCAATATTCAAACTCCAGCAACTCCAATCTACGTCGAAGCCGGTACTCTCGCCGAAGTCGGCGAAGCACTGGCCGAAGCACCTCAACGCATTATGCTCGACAATATGGACAATAGCACTATGAGCCAAGCCGTAGCACTCATCCGTGCGACCGACTCTACTATCGAGATCGAAGCCACCGGTGGTTATACCTTGGACACGGTCCGAGGAGCTGCTCTTAGCGGCGTCGATCTGATTTCCATCGGCGCACTGACCCACTCGGCAACCGCGATGGATATGAGCATGCTCTTTGCCGAGGCATAAAAACGCGCCTCAGGGCCGATATGCACGGATCATGGGCACCAGCGATTTTGTTTGTGTAGTTATCTGTATTATTTTGTACACTTAAGTATATCCATAGTCAGTCTCGCATCCTGCGAGATCGGCATTCTCTCCAAACCCTTGGCAGGAGGTCCGCTCATGTCTAAGTGGAATATTATACTCTCCATCCCTCTACTCCTCTCCTCTTTTCCAGTCTATGGGGATGGGCATGGCTGGAAAGAAAGACAAATCAAGGATGCCTTGTTAGCAGCGCCACCTGTCATTACTGACGACGCTACCATATATGGTTGGGACGAGTCGCAGGGAGGGGAGATGACCCTGCTGAGACTGGGAACGGGGAATTATACCTGTCTTGCTTCAGGTTTTGGCAGCTTGCGACTCGGAAAACCATTGGAACCCATCCCAGGCCCCTTATGCGCAGATGAGAACGCTTGGGCATTTTTCAAAGCGGTACTGAACGAAAAGAATCCCATGAAACCCGCAAAACCATATCCAACTACTCCGGGAATGGCATGGATGCTTGCTGGAATGGGGGTTAATGAGGGAATGGTGGATATGGGATCGGGTGAAAAAATAGAAGTTTTGGAATCAGGATCAGGGTCGGGGTCCAAAATGACAAAGATTACGCCTCACGTGATGATTCTGCCACTTCCCATCGCAAAATCTGGAACTTTGTCGACCAAATATAATCCCGCCCATCCATTAGCATCTTGGATCATGGCTGCGAATTCTCCTTTGGAGCACTTGATGCTCCATGTTTCTGATGAGGATGCTGCAGCAATTATGCAAGGAAATAATTAATCGCTGTCGCTCTCGAGGCGAGGCGGTACCAAGGGCCGCTTCGCCTCGAGTCAATGAGAAGGAATCAGCTAAAGATCTTCCCACCGACCATAGGGATGATGCACTAAATTAGCGGTGTAGTAACGCAGATCGTCCGACACTTCCACACCGACCCACGGCGGCACTTCGAACTCCTCCTCCTCACTCTCCAATTCAATTTCGGCCAATACCAGCCCACTATTCTCTCCACCAAAGACATCAATCTCCCAAAGCTTTGCTCCCCAAGTCGTAGTATAACGCGTCTTTTCGATATGGGGTCTGATGCAGAGCTCCACCAGCATTTCCTCGGCGTCGGCAAAGGGGATTTCATATTCGTATTCGCTCCGAGCGATACC
>MDTE01058883.1_pt1 | contig 12418 bp, 11 predicted proteins | sample 811231 | NCBI WGS metagenome assembly MDTE01 (sample SAMN05326651, study PRJNA326480) | marine metagenome | isolation source: seawater | place: Indian Ocean: Red Sea | collected 2010
ATACCACACATTATTTTATAAATTTGTTTATTGAAGATATTATTGAGGAAGATGAAAATGGTGGAACAACTAGCACAAGTGTGCCAAATACAAGAGTCACATTTCCTCTAATGGTTCCTATAACTGGAAATGGCAGACACCCGATTTGTTCACTTCTTTCAGAAGAGGACGATATTGAGGAATGTCAAAATTACGAATGTGATTATGATTTTGATTGTATTTTTAGAAATGAAACAAATCCTATAGTTATTTCTGAACTTATTGAATTAGAAGAAAATATGATAGAGGTTGATGAAGAAATAGGTATCACTTCATATACTGTGGAAGTAAACATTGGGGAAAATGATAGTTTAATTAACTACAACGAAGATGAACCTACAAAATATCTTAAAAATATTCACATATTTTTTCAAAATTTGGATATCAATAAATTATTAGGAAATCATATAACTGTAGAAAGAAATCTTATTACATTGACATTTGAACACAATAACGATGAAAATGTAATTTTAGACACAACTGAAACACCAAGTGTTCATTTGGTCTATTTAGTATCTTCAAGTGATGATGGAGAGCAAGGAGGAGAGGAGGAAGAAGAGGAAGAAGAAGAAGAAGAAGGCAGTGGTGAAGAAAATCAACCTACATCTACTCCAGCACCTACTACCGGACCACCCCCCCCTTGTGGAAGTATTAATTCACCTAGTAACAATAATCCTGTAGCTATGGAGGATATTTGTGATAACGACTGCGAACCAGTTTACTATAATACAGAAGGCTCATTAGGTGTGCACTCACAATGTTATAAATCATCATCTGAAGATGAACGTTATAATGAAGATACTTGTAATTATGATACTGAACAAGGGTTGACAATTGCGCAAAACAAAAATTTATTATTAGATTGCTCTTATGATAGTAATTGTAAATTATTTAAAAACCCAGAAAATCAAAGTTTTTTTTGTAGGAGAAATGACGTATCTGATGAAGACATGGAGGATAATAAATTACTTGAAAATATATTTATAGAACAACTAGTTATAGAAAATAATGGAGGCGATATTAGTGAATACCCTATATATTTTGAAGATGGTTCAGATTTAGAATTAGCAATCAAAGACTCTTTAAACGAGTTTGGTATTGAATTTACAAGAGATGGGGTAACTAGAAAGAAATTATCCTTAGAACTAATAAGTGGAATTAATATTCATGTTATTTCAAAAAATCACTTTTATGATAATGGCGAATATACATATGAAAGATTAGACAAATCTAATACAATATTAATAATTGAAAATGACGATTCAATTAAAATTTCTGTAGAAGCCGATAGTATAAGTAATGGTAATACAGTAAAAATTCCATCGTTTACTATTTTAGGATTTAAAATACCCCCCGAACCAAGTCCTACTACTACACCTATACCCACAACAACACCATTACCAACAACTAGACCTATTCCTACAACTACATTATCTCAAGAACAAATAGATGATTTATTGTTATTAGATGACTTTAAAACAGTTGAAGAAAATTGTATGGCGCAGAGTGTTCCAGTTTGTAGTGAGAGTAGCCAAGACCATTTAGAATATAGATGTTGCCCAACAGATCAGAGCGGAACGGCTATTACGGGCTCAACACCTGGAACAAGTGAAGATTTTATAGGAAAAAGAGTTATTGAAGAGTTTGGAAATCATCATGTAAACAATACTATAACAACACCCTCAGGAGTAGATTATAGTTGGGGAGCAAACTTTTAATATAAAATTAAATTAAAATTGATTTGAATATTATTTTTTATCAAATAAACATAACATAAGTTATGTCTTATCTACAAGCCAAAATGGAAGAGGTTGACTTTGACTATACTATGTCAAAAAATACACTTTCAAATATTGAAAAAATATGTTTAGATTATAAAGAACGTATCTTAAAAGATTTAGCAGCGAATATAAATGTATCCTATAATGAATTAAAAGAACAATACCTTGTCTCTCCAAAAAAAAAAAATTAAATATCACGGCAAACCACGAAATCAGATAGACGAAAATAAGTGTATGGCAAGGGTATGGCATAAAGTATTAGGACCAGTGCAGTGTTCACGAAGTAAACTTAATATAGATAGTTCTTGTAGTGATATTACTGATCTGAAACCGATGTTTTGTAAAATACATCAAAAAAATTTAAACTATGGTAGAATTGATATACCTTTTGAAAATCACAAAGAGTAAATATCTTAATTTTAAATATCAATTGTCTCGATTTTATTCAATTAATTTCTTATTTATTTCTTTATTGATATTATATGTCATATATTAATGAATCGTGTGGTTGTAGTGGAGGAAGTAATTATGATGTTATAAACAATTCTCCTATTCTCAGTGGGTCTCAAGAAGCCGCATTTTCACCAATGGCTGACAGTTTTGCCTTTTTGGATGGTTTGAGTGAACAAAATACTGGAAACGTTAATTCAAATAATATATTAGCTAGTAACAATAATAACAATTTTTCTAAAAATGATGAAAACAAACAAAACTTTAGTCTTGATGATTTAATTTCAATGTCTAAAGAAAATAATACTAGTAATGAAAATAAATTCTCTAATAATAATATACAGGAAATGAATAATAACCAATTTAATAATTCAATGAACACATCACAGCCAACAAATGAAATGTTAGGTAATTCATTAAATACCAACATGAATAATAACATTGGTATGAATAATAACATGAATATGAACAATAACATGGGTATGAACAATAATCTAGGTGTTAGTATGCCAGACCCAGGTATGATGAGAAATATCCCTACAAATGTAAATCCAGAATTACAGATGGTAATGAATAAGATTGCTCAAGCAAATCAAGCCAACCAACTTGCTAATAAAACAGAAGTTCCAGAAGAAGAAAGAGAAAGCGCTGGTAGATTTATACTTAAAAACTTTAATATTGTCTTAATAGTAATTATTGGTTTAGCATGGAGTGATGTTGCCAAATTCTACATAAATCGCTCAATCAAATTTGGAGGAGGTAATCACAGATATTATATCTACTATGCTGTAATTGCTTCAGTAGTTCTTTATGGAACTTCAAAATACATTCATAGTTTGTAAATTTTTATTTTCATATTTAATTTCTTATTATATTTTCGTAATATATATTATATGCCTAAAGATAAATCAGACCAAGTTTTTTATCCTATGTATGCTCTATTTATAGTTATATATGCCTGCATTTTTGTCACTATGGGTGTGTTTTTTGCTAGAATAATTGATAATATATTCCCTTCATTTAATGAGCTTGAACACAAAGATAAATCAAAGCCATTAATTTATATAGAAGTATTAGCACAGATTTCTGCTATTGCTGTTATTACCTATATATTCAGAGAATATATTCATCACTTTATTCAATCAATAGACTTTTTTAATAAACATACCTATGGTTCACCTGATAAATTTGCCGCTTTAATTATTGCGCCTACTATGTTTGCGGTGCAGCCGTCTCTCATTCGAAAAATTAAATTTTTAGCGAATAATTTTTAATTCTCAATTAATATTATTATGATTTCACCAAATTTAGTTTTTAAACTTGTATCTATTTTCTTCTTAATTTTTGGATTTTTTAATTTAATATATCAAAGTGGAATAAATAAAATTGTAGGGATTTTTATGATATTTTACGCTTACGTAAATATACTTTCATTGCGAAATAAAGGAAAACGTCAATTTAAATTAGCACTTCTTAAAATAAATATATGTGTATTAGCGTTTACATTCTTGATTATCTTGCTAAAACTTTTAAAAGAAAATAACAAAAACAAAAAAAATGATATTTCTAAAGAAGATATCCTTACTTTAACATGTGTGATACTATTATTTTTAATAATTGCTCACTATATATGTTTAAAAAATTATAAACTAAATTAGTTTTCTTCGTCTTCATCTATTTTTAAAATTTTAACAATATGTCTGTTCTCAGGCTCTTTCAAGTATTCTAGGTCCCTCTTTATTTCACTAACTGGCTTCAGTGAATTTAATAAAAGTTCTATCTTATGGCGCAACACCTTAATTAAGTAGTCTTGTTTGATTTGCTTAGAAATATTTAACTTTCTTAATTCATGATTATATTTATTCAGGTTATCTTCAACAACTGTTGGTAATTCAAATTGACTTCCTTCCTCAAGTAGTTTATTTGGATTTCCTACATCATTATTTATCATTTTATTTATGTAGGCATCCATCAATGAAGAATTAGTATCAGCGTTTTCAAAAATAAGTTGTCCTTGCTTTTCGACACTTCTATCAATACTTTCTCCTACAGAGTCTAATACTAATTCTTGCCTAGCGCGTTCATATCTCTGATCCATCAATTCATCTCCAGTAATATCTTCGAATTTAGTGCCGGAAGCAGACTGAAAATTTTCCCTTTTATTTTCACACTTAATTAATATATTTACAAGGTAAACCAAAAATAGTAAAATTAAAGATATTAATACTATTCCTTTAAAGTTTAAATTTTTATTCATTAATAATTACAGACAAAAAAAATAAGGTAAAACAATGATAATTAATAGCTTTCTTTAACCTAATTTTAAATAAGTGTTTTTTCTTATAATAAATATAAGAATAAACTGCTAAAAATATAGATAAAAATGTTAGAACCTTTATCTGCCCTTATACCTGATATACAAAATGCGCATAAAAAAACACCAGTTGAAATAAGAGTTAATGCATTACAAGAATTTAATCATTTAATTCAAAGAAACACAAACTTTAGAGAGCTTGAGCCAGAAATTGTCCAAGACTTTCTTTCAGTGCTTTTTAAAAGATTAGATGATAAACCAAATGTTATAAATGAAGCAGAAAAGGTTTTAAGCAATATAGTAAATAATATATCAATTCAATCTCTTCCATTATTTATTGAATTAGTATCTCCTGAATTACAGATAGATTCTAAATGGCGGAGTAAGTATGGTTGTCTAAAACTTCTTTCACTTTTTTTAACACGTGTATTTGAATTTGATAGAGACTTGCTTTCTGCATGTCTACCTGAGCTTGTTTCTCTTATAACACCGCTTGTTCATGAACTTAAATCGGAGGTAGCGAATGAATCAAGAAAAGTATTGCTTCAATCCCTACAAGGAATAACTAATAGAGACCTTGAGCCTTTCGCACAGTCTCTTGTAAACGCTATAATTAACCGTGAAGAAACAGAAGAAACAATACAACAATTAGGAGGTGTTGTTTTTGTTCAAACTGTAGAAGGTTCGGCACTTTCTGTAGTTGTGCCTTTACTTTTAGCAGGATTTAGACAACCAAAATCTGTTGTTAAACGAATGTGTTCTAGAATTGTAAGCAATATGTCTAAACTTGTTGAGGACCCTTTAGAGGCACTACCATTTCTAGATGAACTTATTCCTTCCCTTGAAGACGCATGCGAAACTATACCGGATCCTGAAGCAAGAGAAGTTGCCATAAAAACTCTTGAGTCATTAAATAAAATGAAAACTTCTGCTAAAGAAAAACCTTTCAGAAAAAGGGAGGTTATTACAAAAACCTTAGTTGATAAAATAGGAGCAACACCTATTTTCAGTAAACAAATTATTGAATATATGTCAACAATAACTAGCTCTTTAATAAAAACAAAAACAACTGATAAAGATGAATTTATCACTGAACTAAAGCCTTACTGTCAAGACACCGAAATTATTGACTTTCTTTACACAAAAGCTCAATCTGTTATTAATATTAGCGATACTTCGGATGACTGTGCAGAAGAAGATGTTAATCAAGAATTATGTGATTGCGAATTCACATTAGCTTATGGAACTAAAATTTTACTTCATAATGCTAGAATGAAATTGAATAAAGGACGCAAATATGGTTTATTAGGACAAAATGATTGTGGTAAAACTACTCTTATGAGAGCAATAGCAGATGGTTCTGTAGATGGATTTCCAGATCCAGAAGAGGTGCGCACTGTTTTTGTAGAAGCTGATATTCAAGGCGAACTTTCACATTTAAATTGTGTAGACTATGTTCTTGAATTCCCTGCTATTAAAAACGCAAACATTACACGAGAACAAGTTCAGGATATTCTGATTAAGGTAGGTTTTTCTCAAGGACGATCAGAGGGAGGAAACTATGATGACCCAATTTCTTCACTGTCAGGTGGTTGGAGAATGAAGTTGGCTCTAGCACGAGCAATGCTTCAAAAGGCAGATATCTTATTAATGGATGAACCAACTAATCATCTTGATGTTAAGAACGTAAAATGGGTTCAGTCTTACATTAATTCATTAACTGATACTACTGTTATCATGGTCTCCCACGACTCGGGATTATTGGATAATTGCTGTGATTATATTCTTCAAATTGATAAACTGAAGTTAAAACTCCATAGAGGGAACTTATCACAATTTGTCCAAACCCATCCTGAGGCTCAATCGTATTTTGAATTTAAAGCGGTAAAATTCAAATTTTCATTCCCACAACCTTGCTTTTTAGAAGGAGTGAAATCCCGAGGTAAAGCTTTAATCAAAATGGACGATGTCTCACTATTGTATCCTGGTAATAAAGAACCTACAATTAAGAACATTACTGTTCGAGCTTCCATGTCAAGTAGAGTGGCTTGTGTAGGTGTTAATGGTGCGGGTAAGTCTACAATGATTAAGGTTTTGACGGGTGTTCTTGAACCTACAAGTGGCACTGTCTGGAAATACCCAAATACACGTTTAGGATACATTGCCCAACATGCGTTCCATCATATTGAAAAACACCTTGATAAAACGCCAAACGAATATATAAGATGGAGGTTTAGATTTGGTGATGATAGAGAAGGTCTTGATAAAGCGACAATGAAATTAACTGATGATGAAACATTGATGCTGGCAGAGCCTATTGAATACTCTTACAAAACCGAAAGTGGACAGCCTAAAAAAGAAAAAAGAGTTATTAATAGATTAACGGGTCAACGAAGAGAAACTGAGGGGAGAAAGAAAGAATACGAATATGAAACTAGTTGGAAAGATCGTGGACAGGAGTCAAACTCTTGGATTACTAGAGATACATTGGTAAAATACAACAAATTGTATGAAAAAGTTATTAAACTCATTGATCAGAAAATTGCAGCACGAGAAAACATGTTTAGTAGACCACTTACACAAGAAAATGTAGAAAAACATTTAAGTGATACTGGACTTGAACCAGAGTATGCTAGTCATTTTAGAATAAATGCGCTTTCAGGTGGTCAAAAAGTTAAGGTTGTATTAGCTGCTGCGATGTGGGACCAGCCGCATATACTTATTCTTGATGAACCCACAAATTACCTTGATAGAGATTCACTTGGAGCACTAGCAGAAGCTATTGAAAAATATGAAGGAGGTGTAATTATGATTACCCACAACGATGCGTTCTGTCGCCAACTTTGTCCCGAACGATGGGTATTAGAAGCTGGAAGACTTAATACTGAAGGCGACGTTGATTGGATGGCAAAAGCTTCAGAACAAGCAGTAGAATTTCAAGAAATAACCGAGATGGTTGATGCTACTGGAAATGAAGTTAAACTTAAGAAGATTAAAAAGCTTAATGCTAAAGAAAAGAAGAAAATGATGAAATTAATAAAGCAAAAGATAGCTGACGGTGAAGATCTAGATTCAGATGAGGAAAATTATGCTATTGAATGGAATTTATAACTTAAATTTAAATTTATTACTTGATTGTTAATATGTTATTTATTTGATTAAATTTAAAAACTTCTATATAATATAGAATGTCAAGTAAAAAACGGAGAGCATCAACAGATTACGTAACTTATCAAGCCACACCACCAAGACCTTTAAGAAGCGGTTCGGCACCAGTTACAGCTGAATATGATTTGAATAATGGACGAAGAATGAAATTGACTTTTGGAAAACCGATACAAACTAGAAATCTAAAATTATATGAACTAGGAGATGATTTTATACCCGAATTTTTTAAAGGCAAAACGTATCAAGAGGTTGACAACTTTGTATTTTATTTATTAGATAATTTAGAATTAGTATGCGGCGATAACAAAATGAAAATAAAGGAAGAATTAATAAAATATTTTAATGATTTAGATAAAGGTGGATTAAAAATATATATTTTATACAACGAAGATAAACTATCAAAAAAAAGACGGGTTCAAGATAACATTAAAGCTTTTGCTGTTGTGTCAGAGCATTTAACACGGCTTGATGCCCACGAAATAAGTTATGAATCAGATATATCTGAAGATATGCCCACTGAATTATCTGGTGATATAAACTGCTTTAAAGATGGATATAGTTTAGACCAAAACGAAAATTTTAAACCATATTTGTTCGTTCATTATTTATGTGGTATGGCACCCATGATTATGCCTGACATAGAATCATCTATAAGACGGATAGAAAGAGAAAATAGATCTGCTCAAGTAACTAGCTATTTACAAAAAAAATTTAGAAGCAAAAAATTTTGGGATGAAAGACGCAAACGAGCCAGATTATTAACTAAAAAACAAAGAGATGATATTAGAAAACTTCCTAGAGACGATTTATTTAAAGGGGTTGGTAAAGAACTTTTAGATAAACTAGCTGATATTTATAAAGGTAATGTAGATTTTATATATTTAGATGCTACATATGACTCAAAAACTCTTAAATTTTATAAATCATGTGGATATAAGTATTTATATAGTGAAGAAAGAGATATCGTTTATAAATCTTTTTATGATACCATGTCTATGATAAAAGTATTATATCCAAATGAATGTGATAAATTAAGTTCGGCAGAAAGCTCTTCATCTAAGAGACGCTCTTCATCTAGGAGACGCTCTTCATCTACAAGACGCTCTTCATCTAAGAGACGCTCTTCATCTACGAGAAGATCATCAAATAATAATTAAGTATTTTACTTATCCAATAATATCTTATAACTAAGAATTCTAACAACAGAAATAAATAGAAAAATAAACTACCTTAGAGAACTTCCTTTATTATGTAAGCTTCTAAAACAAAGTATGGTAATAAATAGACCACCGCATTAAAATTAAGTAGAGATAACATAAATACTACTATCAAGACGAAAATACTAAATAATTTTATTTCTTTTGAATACTTTGTTTTAGTTTGAGTAAATATTATCCATCTTAATATAACATAAATAGCTATCAAAAATGACCCGTAATTGCCCATGGGACAAATATTGCAGATAGGTTTTTCTGCTTTTCCTATGGGGTGATATAAAAATTTGTTCTCAAAATATGTAAAAGGATGGGCTAATGAATATCGGGTTTTAAAATAATTTAACATATAAACAACATAAATTGCCTCAATAATTGAAACAACTAGAAATTGATTATTAGTCATCATATAAAATAATAAAATAAATTTTTTTGATTTAATATACTTCCTTTTATCTTGTTTTATTTGTTTTCTTTTACAAATATATTTATTAAAACTATAAGTATTACTAAGCACACCAAAATTAAGAATGGTCGTAAAACCAAATTATAACTTCCCTTAGTCACTTTTTTAGGAAACTTTTCTGGAATTTGATTTTTAAGAAGGCAATTTTTTGATTTGATCTCACCTACTGTAGATATATAATTTATTAATAACACATCGATATAAGGTAGTGAAAAGTCTACAAATCTTCCATAATTACTATAATTTAGATTTCCTGACATTCTTGGATTGATTTCTAAAAACAATAATTTATTATCTGTTTCTCTACACAACCATTCTATTTCAATAAAACCATCATAGTTAACGCTCTTTATAATTTTTTCGCTTTGGGTTACTAATCTATTATAAAAAGGATTATTTGATCTTTCATTAATCATATCGTGTGTAAATTTCTTGAACCTGTTTTTTATAAACTTATCCTCTCGAGTAAAAAAAAGTGGAGACTTATTTACTAAAAATCCCTTTATTTCTCCTTTATGACACATACAATCGATAGAAAGTAAATAATCCGACTCAATATAGAGCTGAATAATATAATCATCAAAACTGGTTCTGTTATTTGTATATTTATTTATCAATTCATTACTGCCAATAAACACTATATCACGTGAAGCAGAAGTATTCCTTCCTTTAATACAAAAGGTTGCGTCTAGACTAAATTGGTCTAAGAAGTTTTTCAAGTCTTGATTAGTATTATATTTATGATTATAAAAAGTAGGAATATTTGGAATTTTTAAAATGTCAATAAATTCGCCTGACGACTGCTTATCATTTAAAAATTTTGTTTGTCTTGGATGCATAACAATACAGTTTTCTAGACCATAACAGAACATCATTCCTTCGAACGTAAATGGAATTACTATCTCATCTTTTTCTAATATTAAGTCATCCTGACTTGACTTTTCATTAACTGTAAATATTCTAGCTTGTATTCCATAATTTGTTGCCAAATAACCTTTACATATTACACAATAAAATAGAAAATTAAAGTTACTTACAAGGACTACTTTGTAATTACTCATTAATATATACATTTAAAACAATCTTTAAAAAATTATAATTTAATTTAAATAGAATTTATTTAAATATAATAAAAATTTAGAAACAATAGAGCTTAATCAAATCATATTTAGTATCTGTATTAAACTTGATAAATTAAATCATAAAAAGTCTCTTAAATTACTATCAGTAATATCATATAAAATTACTTTATTAAGAGAAGTAGATGGGTCAACAGTTACCATTCCAGCATTTCCAAGTAAATCACTTGAATCTGCTCCATAGCACTTATCGCAAGAGGGACACTCACTTTTACACTTATGAACGTATCCATTGGTTCTATCTATCTTACCACAAATATATCCCGCATCAGTTTCATGGCATTTACAGTTATCACAAGTATAATCACGATTTGTATTTGTTCCTGTCTCGCATTTTTTACAATTCAAACACCCCCATCTCTCACTACAACCGATCATACCCATTCCTGGAATAAACTTACCACAAAACTTATAACCATCCTCACGTCTCACACACCCACATCCACTACATATATGATCATCGGGATAGCCATTATATGCACTGTAATCTTTGGGTCCTTTACGTGTCAACGCATATTCTAATGATTGTTTGTTATAATCTGGTAAAAGCTCTTCGAATTTGAAATCATTTCTTTTGCCTTTATCAATATATTTACTGAAAACTACATTATCATCTGAAGGTAATTTAACACCACATTCACTCTTTGGTTCTTCCGTATTTTGATTATTTTCACTATTATTTGTATTGGTATCTACTAAGTTATCAACAATTCTTTCGTTTATTTCTGGATAATCAACACCTTCCTTAATACCTAAAGTTTTTCTTACCATAGGAACTCTAGAAATACTCCAAAATAGACAGATAAAGATAAATGCTAAAACCATAACAAATAAGTGTGATGCTCCATCCATTACATTATCTAAGATACTATAAACACATAGTAAGATTACTACTAAAAGTGTTAATAGCTCAAAAATATCAATAACAATTGCGTTTGTTGAATTATCTTCTACATTTGCTCTGGTAAAATTAAATATAGAAGTTAATAAAGCTACATTTACCAATACTATAAATATTAACGCGACAAAATCGAGTATCATATAATATATTAGAATAAAAAAGATTTTTAAAAAATATACTATATAAGTAATGAATAATATTAAAAATGAGTTTGTTTTTAATGATTATAGTAAAGATTTAGTGTCAGAATTTTCTAAGTTAAAATTAAAATATAATACTAGCGAATTGAGAGATGCACTATTTGAAAATGATAGTTATCAAAAATTTCTAGGAGTGATACAAAATAGTTATTTAAAATCAATTGAATCTGATAACACTGTTAATAAAATAATAAGTTCGGCACTAGGAGAGAAAGCTCAATTTAATTATAGTCTTTTGAACAATACATATGAACAAAACAGTAAAGACAAAAACAAAAACTTATTTACATATCCTGACAATTTTCATTCACAGTTTATGTCTAAAGGTGTTGCTAAAAGGCTTGAAAACAACCGAATTTTTATAGTTAATTTCAACTATAACCTATGTGGAGTTAATCTAGAATTAGGATTTTATACTGAGACAAAATGGTTTGAAAACATTACCACGGATAAATCTGTAAAGAGTGAACACAATAGAATTCATCAAAAAATAATAAGAATTTTGAGACGTATTGTATTCGTCATAGAATTTTTTAAAGAGAATACATGCAGCAAGAATGAAACACTAAAGTTCGACCTTTTTTTGGTTAAACCTGAAAAAAAATTGCCCAAAAAAAGAATGTCTAAATTAACTGGTGAAAACATAAATTCTGGATATACTACATTTTATAATGATAGTGAAAATAAAAAGACCATAATCATATATCGTGATGAAGAACTTGAGAAATTGGTAATACACGAAATGA
>MDTE01155442.1_pt1 | contig 12418 bp, 10 predicted proteins | sample 811231 | NCBI WGS metagenome assembly MDTE01 (sample SAMN05326651, study PRJNA326480) | marine metagenome | isolation source: seawater | place: Indian Ocean: Red Sea | collected 2010
AACAAGGTATCTGTAGGGGAACCTGCAGATGGATCACCTCCTAAGAAACCGGAGGCTGGGGTCGCTTGCGACCCCAGTCTCCAACCCTTTTTTTATCGCCCAGATAGTTTACTTTTTACACCAATGGCCCGAGATGCGACCGTTGTATCTCCACGTCATCCCCCACGATCGGCTCGCATACCAAGCGGCGAAATGACACGTCCATCTTGCCTTCACGACAGGAAGGCCGATTCAAGTTTGGCCTCGATGGTGGTCCTGAACGTGAGAAGCGTCAGCTTTGGAGCGTCAGCGTTGACCGTGATGGTCGCACCTCGATTGAAGTGGACTTCATCCCATCCGTCAGGAACCACGAAGCCGCGATGCATGTCCGACGTGATGGTGGTTTCCTGGTCGGTCCATTCCATCCACGCCCAGTCAGCAGCGCTGCGCTGCTCGGGTGAGAGGTCCCTTGCGTAGACGAAATGATGCCGAGGCGTTCGTTCGGTGGCGGCTCGGCGCTTGAGTTGTTCAAATTCTTCGTGGCCCATGGCGTTGCGGAGCCACGCACCTTGCCCGAACCACGTTGAGAACAGCAGGCCGCTGCTTTGCTGGTGCGTTTGTTGTTCTCCTCGCCTGAGGTGGTATTTGCTGGGTGCATACTGGTGCGTGTTCGCAATGAGCAGGTCGTTCATGGCGGGGTCGGTGGTGAACCGGTTTCCTGAGGTGGTCTCGATGAGCGCCTGCAACCTCGGCAATTCGTTCACAATGGCGCTGCCAGCAAACACGGCCTGCACGTCCTCCTCAAAAGTGGAAATGGAGGAATCCATGTAGAACCCGTAACTTCCTTCGGGGTCGTCGGTTCGGGGGTGTGAGTTCACGCCCATCACGGGGGTGGCGGCGTCGATGTTATGGGACAGTGAGGTCAACGTTCCGTCTCCGCCAAACACGATCACCAAATCCCGGGCGATGAAATCGGCCCGCCTGACGTGTTCTCGTGGTTTGTAATCAACGTGATGCTCGCTCTTCGCCACGTTTTGCAGGATGGCTTTGAGCGACATCAGCCCCTCGTCGTGCACCTCCTCGAAGTTTTTCTTGAAGACGACCAGGATGTTCAAACGCCTTCCCCTCGGAGGATTCCACGCCTCGCTTGTTCAAGAACACCACCCTTGTTCCACGGACGAGAAACTATCAAGGAGCAAGGGTCCATCCAGACCCATGGAAGCAACATCACCATGGGGAGATGAGCCCGAAGAGCAGCCGAAAACCGACGCTGATGTTGCTTCTGGACCGCAGCCAATCAGCATCACCGAAGGGTTTGCACCCATGAATCAGGGGACGATGCTGACGGGCACCACCCAAATGCCAACCGGCCAACTCATCTACCTCCAACCGCCTTCCAGCGCCGCCAAGGTGATGGGCATCATCATCATCATTTACGGTCTCCTTCAAGGGCTCGGACTGTTGGGTCTCTTTGTTGAACCGGTCGACCCCATGACGGGTGAAATCATCGAGTACCCCGCCGCAGCAAAAGCCATGGACGGGCTTTCCAGTATGGCCGGATTGGTCGGCTTCGTCGCCGCCGGTGTGTTCCTGACCCGCTACGAGAAGCGCGGCGTATGGTTGGCCATGGGCATCATCGGGGCTCAATTCGTGCTCGGCTTGGCTTCGTTCGCCGCAGGGACTCCCGACGGTGGACTGGCGTCCATGTTCGGTGATGGTGCTGCCTTCGGCATTTGGGCGGGTATTTCGGCCTTCTGTTCCGGCGTTTGTGCGTTGCTTGTCGCCATTCCAATGATGGTGAGCAACAACGGTCTCCAGTGATGTGTCGCCTCACGCAGGGCAAGAGTGAGATTCATACCCCTCGTTTGATTCGAGGAAACCATGAGCGACGAAGTGGTCATTGTCGGCGGTGCTCGTACACCGTTTTGTGAATGGGTTGGCGGAAAGCGAGGCGATGGCAAAGCCGGTGGTGCGTTGAAAACCATCAGCGCCCAAGAACTCGGTGCGATGGCCATTCAGGGGGCGCTCGAGAAGACCGGGACCTCGCCAGAGGCCGTTGACCACGTCGTGATGGGCTACGCTCTCCAGACCTGTTCACAATCCATCTACGGTGCTCGCCATGCAGGGCTGAAGGCGGGTATACCCCAAGAGGTGCCCATGCTCACCCTCTCTCGAATTTGCGGTTCGGGCATTCAGTCGATTGTATCCGGCGCTCAGATGATCAAACTCGGCGAAGCCAACACCGTCGTGTCCGGCGGCATGGAAAACCTCTCCCAAGCCCCACACATTCTTCGCGGCGCTCGGGACGGCTGGAAATTGGGTCGGTCCCCCAAGGTCGAGGACTACATGATGACCAACCTTCAGGACATGACCTGCGGTCTGTTCATGGCCCAAACTTCCGATGAGTTGTGCCGTCGCAAGGGTGTCACCCGAGAGGAGATCGACACCTTCGCTGCCCTGTCCCATGCTCGAACCACCGCCTCCATCGACAACGACGTCTTCGCCGATGAAATCGTGCCGGTCACCATCAAATCCCGCCGAGGCGAAACCGTGGTGACCCACAAGGACGAGGACCACGTGGTGCGGGGAACAACCCAAGCCTCTCTCGCAGGTCTCCCCACGGCCTTTGGCCCGGAGTCTTTTGTGACCGCCGGAAACGCGTCGGGCGTGGTGGACGGCGCTGCGGCCGTTGTCATCAAGTCGATGGCTCAGGCAGAGGCCGACGGCGATGCACCGCTGGCTCGCATCGTTTCTTGGGGCATCGTGGGCTTGGAGCCCGCCATCATGGCGTACGGCCCTGTCCCCTCTTCTCGTCAAGCGCTCGAGCGAGCCGGTTTGTCGGTGGACGACATCGACCGGTGGGAGATCAACGAAGCCTTTGCCGGTCAAGCCGTGGCCTGCATCAAGGACCTCGAGATCGATGTTGACAAGGTCAACGTCAACGGCGGTGCGGTTGGCTTGGGTCACCCCTTGGCCGCCACCGGAACCCGTCTTGTCCTGACCCTGGCGCACGAGCTCCGTCGCTGCGGAGGTCGCTACGGCGTGGCCACCGCCTGCATTGGTGGCGGTCAGGGCATCGCCATGGTGATCGAAGCGATCAGCTCGTGAAGGACAGCACGTCCATCACGTAGCGGACAAGAACAACGACGACGAGCACCATGAACACGTTCATGATGTTCTCCTTGCTGATGTGTTCAATGCCAAAACTCGCACCGGCCGTCGCACCAACGTAAGCCATCACGGGGAGGGTGTAAACCCACCAGGCTTGACCGACCAGAGTCGTGATGAGGCCGTCTGGAGCCGTCGTCAACAGCGCCAGCACGGCCACTGGAACCACGAACATCATGATGGACAGGCTGGACCCGATGGAGGTACGCGGTTCGAGGCCGGCTTGCTGCTGGAGCACCGGGACGTAAATCACGCCGGCGCCGATGCCCAACACGGACGAAAGGAGTCCACCGATGGCACCGCCGACGCGTAAGGGGAGGTGGCGGATGTCACTTGCGCCGATGTTGTCATCCACCTCATCGCTCTTGGGTTGGCGTTGCTTGTTGTAGGTCTTGACCAGAGCCCACACCAACATGGCGATGGAAAGAAGCTTGAACACGGTGTCGAGGCCATCGCCGAGGGCGTTGACGATGCCAACGCCAATGAGTGCGCCAACGATGGCGCCGTAGCGTGCTGATTTCGTCGATGCTTCGTGGTAGAAGCCTTGTTTTCGGTGGCGTAATCCGCTTCCGATGCTGACCGCCCAAGTCAGGCAAAGCGATACGGCGAGCAACGTGCCGTCGATGGGCCAACCTGCGCCGTAGTGGAGCAGGGGTGCGAACAGCAGGCCGCCGCCCAGACCGACCGGTGCGAATGCAAAGGCGATGATGAGCGCCCCCACCATCACCAGCAGTTCTTCCATTCAACCGTCCTCATCACCGACACCGATGCATGGGGAAGGCGGGGTTGGTCCTTCATGATGTTGTCTCATCCGGGGCCAGGATTGGGTGAGAAGGTTTGATTAGGGAATGAACGGTCGCAATCGCATGGATACAACAACCATTGTCGCCATTGCAGTTGCAGCCGTCTTTCTTCTGATCCTCATCGTGTGGTTCTTCAGCACCTGGAACCGGCTCATCAACCTGGATGAGAACGCCCAAAACGCTTGGAACAACATCGACGTGCTGCTCAACCAGCGCTACGACATGATCCCCAACATGGTCAACATCGTCAAGGGCTACGCCGAGCACGAAGCCGGTATCTTTGACCAATTCGCCGTTGCTCGCCAGACGGCGGCAGGTGCGCTCAAAGCCGGGGATGTCGCTGGCGTCGCCGCTGCAGAAGGCATGCTGGCCGGCATGATTCCCCGCATCAACATGGTCGCCGAGCAGTACCCCGACCTCAAGGCCAACACCAACTTCCTGAACCTCCAGAATCAATTGGTGTCGCTTGAAAACCAAATCGCCGACCGACGTGAGTTCTACAACGCGGCCTCGACCAACTTCAACAAGGCCATCCAGATGATCCCCTCGAACATCGTGGCGGGCATCAAGGGATGCGTCCGACGAGAGCTGTGGTCCGTTGAGGGTGTCGCCCGAGAGAACGTTCAGATTTCCTTCTGAGCACAAGCTGGCTTTCCCTCGCCCTGAGGTCGTCCGATGTCAACGTCACCCGTCATCGACGTTCACGACAACCTTCGTCTCCTCGGTACGGCGCACATCGCCACCGCTTCGGTTGAAGCGGTTCGCCACCAAATTGCGACGTACCAACCTGACGTGGTGGCCGTGGAATTGTGCAAGAGTCGCTATGACGCCTTGGTGAGCGATCGTCGCCTCGACAAGGAAGGGCTCCTCAAGGTCATCAAGGAAGGCAAAGCCCCCATGGTGCTGATGCAGTCCATGTTGTCGGCAGAGCAACGAAAACTCGGGATCAATGAAGGGCAGCAGCCGGGTGCGGAGTTGTTGGCCGCCGTGGAAGCGGCCAACGAGGCAAACTGCACGGTCGAACTCGTTGATCGGGACATTCAGACGACCCTCCGACGCGCCTGGAAACGGATGAAATTTCGTGAAAAATGGCGCCTACTGACCTCCCTGTTGGCCGATGAGGACGACGAGGAGGACCTCGACGTCAACGAACTCCTCGAGGACACGGATTTGCTGTCCTCCATGATGGATGAACTCAAGGGGTTCTCACCGGGCGCTGGCGAGGTTCTCATCGACGAGCGGGATACCTACATTGCAGCGCGACTTGAGCGGCTCGGTACCGAACGACGCGTGCTGGCGGTGCTGGGTGCCGGGCATCTCACCGGTGTATCAAAAAAGTTGGACGATGATAACGGTTCTATAGATTCAAGTGCACTGGATGTTCTTCCGGCCCCCTCCCTCGTTCGCCGAACCCTACCGTGGGCGTTCCCGCTGGTGATGATCGGCGTGCTGGCCGCCGTGCTTTCAACCACGTCCGACATCGATTGGGTGACGTTTTTCACCGTCTGGACGGCTTCCAACGCCGTGTTTGCTGCGCTGGCCTGCATCCTTGCTCGAGGTCACCCGCTGGCGGTTCTCACCGCCGCCTTGGCTTCGCCCATCACTTCGCTGAACCCCGCCCTCGCTGCCGGATGGTTTGCGGGCTACGTCCAACTCAAACTGGCTGAACCCACGGCCGAGGACCTTCAGGCGTTCCTTAAACTGGACGAGATGTCGTTGATGTGGTCGAACCCTGCCGGGAAGGTTCTGTTCGTCACGGCCCTCACCAATGTGGGCTCGATGGTCGGCGCGTGGGCCACGCCGCTGATTCTACTCAACGTGCTCGGGCTGAGTTGACCCCAATTGCATGGCGGTAAACAGGTCGTGGTGAGGGCCAACGTCGTGAACCCGAACCACATCAACGCCGGCCTCAAAGGCGACAGCGGCCAATCCCAGCGTTCCGTAGAGTCGGTCAGCCGGGTCCTGCTGTCCGGTCAAATGCCCGACGATGCTCTTTCTTGAGACGCCCCAAAGCAAGGGTCCCTCGCTCTTCATCAAACCTTTTCCAGCTCGTAGGAGGTCAATGTTGTGTAGTTGTGTTTTCCCAAAGCCAATGCCGGGGTCAAGGACGATGAGGTCTTCCGGGTGGCCGTGTTCGATGAGTTGCTCTTTGACGTGCTCGAGGGCCTGGCTCACCTCGCCGACGACGTCAGCGTACACCGGGTTGTTCTGCATGCTCCCCGGGTCGCCCTGCATGTGCATCACGCACACCGCGCAACCCGAGGCCAACACCGCGTCCAACATGGCGGGGTCCCTCAGACCGGAAACATCGTTCACCATGTCGGCACCCGCCGCAAGGGCCGCTTTGGCGACCTCGGCATGCCGGGTGTCAATGGAGATCAGCCCGTCCGGGCGCGCAGCCCGCAGACCCTGAATCACGGGCAACACCCTTCGCACTTCGGTGTCGATGTTGACCGGTGCCGCTCCGGGCCGGGTGGATTCACCGCCCACGTCCACCCACGTCGCTCCAGCGTCCCACATGGCAAGGCCGTTGGCCACGGCTTCGTTGTCCATGGACCGGCTCCCGGCGTAGAAGGAGTCGTCGGTGACGTTCACGATGCCCATGATTTGCGGCGCTTCCTGAAACCTCAACGCGCCGGCGATGCGGGCTCGGCGCGTTGAATCAGCCGTGAAGTCCGAGGCCATGAGGTCGTCCAGTTCGGCAGGTTTGATAAGTTGTTATGAGGAAGGGGTGTGCATGTCCGAGGCGGATGCTGTGCTCGAGGGAGACTCATCCCTCAGTGCCGCCGACGATGTCAGCGGCCACGAACTGCCACAGGACTGGGAATTCGCTGAGCGCATCCTCAAGCGCCTCAACCCGCGAAACCAGCAAGACGTCTACGACATGGCGGCTCGTGATTCAAAGAACGGGGGCATGCTCATCACGCTCATGGTTGTGGTGTGGTGGTTGTTCATCGGCAACAACGGCGATGACGTGAGCGTGGGCGTTTCCGTGTTTTTTGGCCTCAATTTTGAACAGGCCGCTCTGGCCGTGATGGTCCTTTCGCTGTTTTCTGCCCTGCTCACTGAATTCAGTCGAGACATGGGCAAGATCCTGCCTTCCACCGCCGCCGGCGGCATGCTCATCCTCGCAGGGCTCTACGTGGCCGAACCCCTGGTCGGCGCCCTGTTTGTCAGCAGCAGCGACCTCGAAACGCAGGTGGGTCTCTGGCGCACGCTCCGCTTGGGCTTGCTCTGGGGAGGAACCACCTACGGGTCCAACCTCATCGTCAACGCTCTGCTGTTGAAGTGGCTCATCCGTTTCCTGGACTCCAACGATTACGATTTCTCGGAGCGCAACGAACCCGTGCATCGACCGCCCGCTCCGGCCGCCCAAGACTGAACGCTACCCTCATGAGGGTGGGGCAGGTGGCGAGACCATGACCCCCTCGCCGTTCAACGTGCTTCGGCTGGGCTACCGCAAGGGCCGTGACCCTCGGATCACGACGCACCTAGCCCTGGTGTCAAGGGCCCTTGGGGCCACGAATTTTATTCTTGCAGGGGACGAAGATGCCGACCTGTTTGAGAACGTGGCTTCGGTCAACGAACGGTTTGGCGGCGGCATGACCTGCGAACACGTATCGGGTGCCATGGGCTGGTTGAAGCGATTCACGCAGCACGATGCGGGCGACGGAGCGCCGGGTGTGGCCGTTCACCTCACGATGTACGGAGAACCGTACAGGGACGTCATTCCGAGGATTCGTCGCGACCGTCCGATGGTGGTCGTTGTCGGCGGTGCCAAGGTCCCCAGTGATGTCTTTCAGTACGCACACTACAACGTGGCCGTGGGAAATCAACCCCACTCTGAGGTCGCTGCGTTGGCCCTGTTCATGGAGGGGTGGTTCGGGCAAGGTGGAAGCGAACGGCACTTCCCCGATGCCAAGCTGATCATCGAACCTTCCGCCCGAGGGAAGTCGGTCGTTGACCGCGACCGAGAAAGTGAAAGTGAATAGAAACTCACTCGCAAGAAGCACGCCCATTTTGTGGCAACGCATCGCTGCGCCCCCCCGTTGGGCGTCATCGCACCACGCACCCAAGCATTATGGGGGGCCGATTCCGACAAAATCCAATGTTGGGGGGCGGCATCGCAAATACGCGCTCTCTCCCGGCCACCCATCGTCTGTACAATCCTTCAGCCCTCGACATCCCCGACGCCGCCGACGGCTTGGCTGACCCCTCATCGCTTCCACCGGCCGCCTCGGGTGCTGGCGTCCTCCTGACCGCCGACGGCGGTCGCTATCCGGGGGAGTTGTTCGGAGCGCAAGCCATCGGAACGGGTGAACTCGTCTTTACCACGGGCATGATGGGCTACCAGGAATCCCTGACCGACCCGTCGTTTGCCGGCCAAGTGCTGACGTTCACCTACCCGCTGATCGGAAATTACGGCGTCCACATCGGTGCATCGGAATCCGCTCAAGTGTGGCCCAAAGGCGTGGTCGTGCGCCACGCCATGCATCAACCGGATCATCGGCATTCAGCCGGTACCGTGGATGAATTCCTTCGTCTTCACGGCGTGCCGGGCATTCACAACATCGACACCCGAGCCATCACCCGCCGGGTCCGCGAGTTGGGGACGGTGTTGTGCGTCTTCGGTCCACTTGAACAGGAAGACGAGATGCAAGCGCAACTCGCCACCTTGACGTCGCCCGAATTGGAGGACCTCGTGGACGAGGTGTCGATCGATGCACCGATGGAACTCAACCCAGGGTCCGTCGATGAACTCGGTGCCAGGAAACCACGGCTGGGGGTGCTGGACTGCGGTGTCAAGTACAACATCCTGAGGCACCTCTGCATGCTGTTTGACGTGGTTTGGTGCCCGCCAGACATGGATTACGAGCGTTTGCGGAAAGAATACGCCATCGATGCGTTGTTCTGCAGCAACGGTCCTGGAGACCCTGCACACCCCGGCAAGGCCACCGATGCGAGAAACACCCTCGCACGAGCCGTTCAGGACGGTTTGCCGGTGATGGGCATCTGCCTCGGGCACCAGCTCATGGGACTGGCCTCCGGTTTGCAGACCTACAAAATGCGGTACGGCCACCGTGGCGCCAACCAACCCGTGGTCGACCTGCAAGACCGCACCGTCTCCATCACCAGCCAAAACCACGGCTTCGCCGTGGCCCACCCAAACGACGGCATGCTCGCCGCTCACCCCACGGGCGCCACGTCCCCTCCGGTCTCAAATCAACACGGCTCCGAGGTGGAGGTTCGCTACATCAACGCCAACGACGGAACCGTCGAGGGGCTGGACGTCATCGGAAAACCCTGCTTCACCGTTCAATTTCACCCGGAGGCGTGCCCTGGACCGCACGACGCAGCACCGCTCTTCCTCCGCTTCCGAGCCATGGTGGACGCTCACCTCGGGGGTGAGCATTGATGCCTCGTCGAGACGATTTGGAGACCATCATGGTGCTGGGCAGCGGCCCCATCAAAATCGGCCAAGCCGCTGAGTTTGACTTCTCAGGCTCGCAAGCCGTCCGTGCCCTTCGTGAGGACGGCTACAAGGTCATTCTCGTCAATTCCAATCCGGCCACCATCCAAAACGACCCCGAAATGGCCGACATCGTCTACATTGAACCGTTGCTGCCGGCCACCATCGCCAAGATTCTGGAAAAGGAGCGCCCGTGTGCGCTTCTGGCCGGTATGGGTGGACAAACCGCGCTCAACATTGCCAGCGAACTTTCCCACAACGGCACCCTGGAACGTCTTGGCGTGGAGCTCATCGGTTCGGACTTGGACGCCATCGACAAGGCGGAAGACCGTGAGTTGTTCAACAAAGTCTGCGAATCGATCAACCTCCCCATCAGCCAAGCCGTGGCTTGCAATTCCATCGACGAGGTCATTGCGGCCGCCGAACTCATCGGCAGTTGGCCCATCCTCATCCGACCCGCCTTCACCTTGGGCGGTTTGGGCGGTGGCACGGCTCGAGACATGGGCGAACTGGTTGAAATCTCTCAACTCGGGTTGCGTAATTCACGCATCTCGCAGGTGCTCATCGAGGAATCCATTCTGGGCTGGCAGGAACTCGAATACGAAGTGATGCGGGACGAAGCGGACAATGCGACCATCGTCTGTACGATGGAAAACATCGACCCGATGGGCGTTCACACGGGGGAATCCACGGTCGTTGCGCCCCTGCAATCCTTCAGCGACGCCGACCATCAGCGGTTGAGAAACCAGGCGTTGGCCTTGATTCGCGCCCTGAACATCAAAGGTGGCTGCAACGTTCAATTCGCCTTCAATCAGTTCACGGGAGAAATCCGCGTCATCGAAGTGAACCCCCGTGTGTCTCGCTCTTCGGCGCTGGCCTCGAAAGCAACGGGCTACCCCATCGCTCGTATGGCGGCAAAAATCGCCGTGGGCTACACGCTGGATGAGTTGCCCAACCCCATCACGGGGGAAGGGACGACGGCGGCGTTTGAACCAACGTTGGATTACTGCGTCGTGAAAATTCCTCGCTGGCCCTTCGACAAGTTCCGAACGGCCGACCGAACCTTGGGCACGTCGATGAAATCCACGGGTGAGGTCATGGCCATCGGTCGTAATTTTGAGGAAGCGTTCCTCAAGGCATGGGCCTCACTCGAGCAGGGCTGCGCCCACCCTCGCCCGCTCACACGAGCCGATGAATCCGAAGGTGAGGGAATGTCCCAGCGGGCGCACGAAGCCCTCCCCGATGCCACGCTGGTGGACTGGCTTGCCATCGCCAGCGACCGACGCATGGGGGCGTTGCTGGAAGCGTTTCGACGCGGCTGGGGCGTTGAGAAGGTTCACGAGATCACCCGCATCACCCGGTGGTTTCTCTACGGTTTCGAGCGTCTGGCGCAGATGGAGCGCAGCATCGTGGACCGAGGCGTGTCGCCCGCTGAGTTGACCGAAGAGGAACTTCGTTTGTGGAAGAGCCACGGGTTCAGTGATGCCCACATCGCCGATGCGCTGGCCGGTTTCCCTCCCGAGGGGCTGAAATCCCTGGCTGCTGGTCAAGACGAGCGGGCCGTGATGCAACGCCGGCACCAGCTCCATCTTCACCCCGTGTATCGCATGGTCGACTCCTGTGCGGCTGAATTTGCGGCCAAGACCCCGTACTACTACTCCACCTACGAGCCGCACGGTGCCGCTGGCATCGACATGCTGCCCGACATGGCCGCCCGAACCAAAGAGCGTCTGGTCGCCATTGGCAGCGGTCCCATCCGCATCGGTCAGGGCATCGAGTTCGATTACGGCTGCGTCCACGCCGTCAAAGCCATTCGTGAGGCCGGCAAGGACGCCATTCTCATCAACAACAACCCCGAAACGGTCTCCACGGACTTTGACACGTCGGACCGGTTGTATTTCGATCCGCTGACGTTGGAGTACGTAAGCGAAATCTTACTCAGGGAACAGGCGCACGGAATCCTGCTCCAATTCGGTGGGCAAACCGCCATCAACCTCGCCCTGCCGCTCGAGGAGCGACTGCCCGATTTGGCCGTCAACGGTTTGGACTTGTCCATCATGGGCACCTCCTGCGACGCCATCGACGAGGCCAGCGACCGCGAACGGTTCGAAGCCTTCGCCCGTCGCCACGACCTCCGCATGCCTCGAGGCGCCACGGGGACCTCGGCGGACGACCTTCGAGCTGCGGTTGAGGAAATTGGCTTCCCCGTTCTGGTTCGTCCTTCCTACGTGCTGGGCGGTCGAGGCATGGAGATCTTGTCAAACCAACAACAGCTCGACGGCTATCTCCGCGAGGCCTACCTGGCTCCCGATAAGCCGCTGCTGGTGGACGAGTACCTCGGACACGCTACTGAAATTGACGTCGATGCCGCCTCTGACGGTGAGGAGGTGCTCGTGGGGGCCATCATGGAACATTTGGAGGAGGCCGGCATTCACTCGGGCGACTCCACGTGTTTCATTCCGGCCCAAAACATTCCCGAAGCGATGCTTGAACGCATCGCTGAGCAAACCAAAACCATAGGGCTCGGCCTGAAGATACAGGGGTGCTTCAACATTCAATTCGCCATTCAGGGCGACGATTTGTACGTTCTCGAGGTCAACCCGCGGTCTTCACGGACCGTCCCCTTCGTGGCCAAAGCTTCCGGCCTCCCTCTGGCCCGAATCGCCGCTCGTATCACCATCGGCCAGCCACTCAGGGAGCAGAACATTCCTCGCCGCACCTCCGGCCAGGTCTGCGTCAAAGCCCCCGTGTTCCCCTTCATCAAACTGCGAGGGCTAGACCCTGCACCGGGGCCTGAAATGAAGTCCACCGGCGAAGTCTACGGTTCGGACGAACGAGCCGACCTGGCCTACCTCAAGGCTCGATTGGCCACCGAAGTGCCCGTGGCCACCGAAGGCGGTGCCTACCTGACGGTGCGCGATGAAGACAAGGAGAACCTCGTTCCCGTGCCACAAGAACTGGTGGCCATCGGGTTCACGCTGTACGCCACCGAGGGCAC
>MDTE01019145.1_pt1 | contig 12417 bp, 15 predicted proteins | sample 811231 | NCBI WGS metagenome assembly MDTE01 (sample SAMN05326651, study PRJNA326480) | marine metagenome | isolation source: seawater | place: Indian Ocean: Red Sea | collected 2010
ACCAAGAGCAAAAATAATAGAAAATACAAATCCTATTGGTAAAGAAATTGATAAAAGTAAAATAGTTTCATCAATTGCATTAAAAATTTGAATAGCATTATTGAAAATCAATGAGTCAAAAAAAGAATTTATCATTATCATGCAAAACCTCTATTTGACATTTTTTCAATATAATTGAAAAACTTGCCTGAAAATGTTGTTAAAAATAAATAGAGAAATGCAGCAGTAATTAAAAAAGTCAAAGGTGAGTGTTCAACATTTGATGCAATTCTTGTTTGTCGCATTATCTCAACTAAACCTGTGACTGATATTAAGGATGTATCTTTTAAAGTTACTTGCCATACATTGCCTAAGCCTGGGATTGCATGTTTTAAAATCTGAGGTGCAAGAACTTTATAAAATATTTGAAATTTTGTTAATCCTAAACTTTTAGCTGCTTCAACTTGACCTGGACTAATTGATAAATAAGCAGCTCTTAAAACTTCAGTTGAATATGTTGCTGATATAATTCCAATAGCAAAAACACTAATTGTAAAAGCATTTAATTCTATATATCCGTTATATCCAAAAGTTTTGGCAACTTTCATGACAGCAGCACTTCCACCAAAGAAAATAAGATAAATTACAAGCAATTCAGGGATGCCTCTTATAACTGTGGTGTAAAAACTTGCTATAAAATTTAAAAATCTATTATAAGTGAGTTTTGACCAAGCTGCGAAAATTGCAATAAATATTCCTAAACCCATTGAACAAATACTTACAGCTATTGTCATAAGCATTGCGAATAAAAGTTCATCACCCCAGCCCAAATCTCCAAATACTAATTTTTCAAATTTAAACATATTTAATCAAATTAATTAACATATATTAACTTAATAATTTCTCCATTTTATTTATTACTATTTTTGATTTAATGACTTCAATATTGTTGCTTCCAAACTCTTTAGCACTGATAGTATGTAATGAATTTTTGATTGGTGTAAATTTACTTGAATCTTTAGGGCCAAATAATTTAAGAACTGGGCATAAATTTGTTGAGAGCATGTGACTAACGCCACTATCATTAGCTAAAGCACATGACAAATGTTTAGTTGATGCCATAACAATTTCAGGTCCACTAAAATCGTTTATATTTTCTTCAGGAAAAATAGCTTTAGGAAATTTTTCTTTTATTATTTTTTTTATTGAATTTTCTTGAGGTCCAAGAAAAAAAACCAAATCATAAAATTTTTTTTCAAAGTACTCTGCAACTTCAATAAAATTTTCTATCGGCCAAATTTTATTCTTTTCTCCTGCGCCAGGGGCAATACCTATATATGAATTATTTTTTTTAAATATTTTACTTAATTTGTTTTGCAAATTATTAGGAATTGGTATTTTGAAATTTTCATCAATGGAGTCTATTTTAATTAAATTTAATAAATCATATAAGTCTTCTAAATAATATTTTCTAATTTTATTTTTATCAGTATATTTAATTTTTTTATCTGAAAAATAAAATGATGCAGTAGCAGATATAAATAGCGAGGTTTGAATTCTCTTTAAGGCAATAGTTCTTAAAAGTGCTTTCTGTGTATCTAGAATGTACTCAAATTTAACATTATTAAAATCAAATTTTTTAGATATTTTTTGCCAAAAAAATGGACTTAATTCAGATTTTTCTATTATTTGATCAATGTATTGAAATGCTATATTTTTTAATTGTGAATTGTAAACAGTAACTCCATTATTTGTCATCCAAATTAATTTATGTTCTGGAAGTCTTTTTTTAATCTCATGAAGTAAAGGTATTTTTATTAAACCATCTCCAATTTTTTCTCCATTAGAAAAAACTAAAATATTTTTTTCCATCCAAATACAATATACTATTAAATAAAATTAGTTAACTATGATGGTGCCCAGGGGCGGAATCGAACCACCGACACGAGGATTTTCAGTCCTCTGCTCTACCGACTGAGCTACCTGGGCTAATGAAAAATCTGATAAAGGGTTTTATATATTTATTCAATTAAATATTATCTATTTTTGATCAAAATCTATATTTAAACTGTGCTCATCAGATAACCATTTCATTAAATCTTGATCTGAGCATTTTTTTGAACAAAAGGGTATAAATGGATCTTTGGCTTTTTTGCTACAATTAACACATTTTGTTTTTTTTTTATTAAAAGGAACAATATTTTTTAATGATTTATTTTTTATTTCCATCTAAATGTTATTCGACCTTTTGTAAGATCATATGGTGTCATTTCTACTGTAACCTTATCTCCAGCTAAAACCCTAATTCTATTTTTTCTCATTCTGCCAGATGAATGGGCTAAAATCTCATGGTCATTTTCAAGTTTAACCTTAAACATTGCATTTGGTAATAACTCTAATACTACTCCTTGAAATTCTAATGACCCTTCTTTTGGCATGATTCTCCTTTATTATATTTTTTGTATATTCATTTTTGTTTATTTTGTCTAATTTTTACTGATAATTTGTGTGCATCCAAACCTTCTATTTCTGCCATCTGCATCACTTGATTTCTATATTTCAAATAACCAGATTTATTAATTTTTGCTATAGAATTTCTTTTCATAAAATCCAAAACACCTAGACCAGAAGCAAATTTAGCAGAACCAAAAGTAGGTAGAACATGATTAGTACCTATTATATAATCCCCAAAAGCTTCTGAAGCATACTCACCCATAAAAATACAGCCTGCATTTTTAATATATTTAACTAATTTATTTTTTTGTTCTGTATGGAGGTGTAAATGTTCAGGTGCTAAATAATTAATAATTTCTGAAGCTTGTAGAATATTATTAACTATTATTAATATACCATTTGAAGAAATACTTTTATTAATAATATTTTTTTTATTTAAACTTAGTTTTAATTTATGTATTTTATTTATAACTTCATTTCCAAAAGTATTGCTATCTGTAATTAGTATTGACTGAGAATTTACATCATGCTCCGCTTGAGCCAACAAATCACTCGCAACCCAATTTGGATTATTTTTCTTATCAGCAACAACAATTATTTCAGATGGTCCTGCAATTAAGTCTATACCTACTTTTCCAAAAACTTGTTTTTTTGCTAATGCTACATAATTGTTTCCAGGACCAAAAATTTTGTTTACAGGTTTAATTGTTTTTGTTCCATATGCCAAAGCAGCAATTGCTTGAGCTCCACCAATTTGATAACACTCATCAACGCCTAATTCTTTTATCAGAGCAGAAATATAAGGATTTAAATTTTTTGATGGAGGTGTGACACAAACAATTCTTTTAACTCCTGCTACTTTAGCTGGGATAACATTCATAATTAGTGAAGAAGGATAAAATGCCTGACCACCAGGTACATAAACTCCAACAGAATCTAAAGGAGACCAAACTGATTTAATTGTAGTGCCTTTATCTGATAATAAATAATTCTTTGGAAATTGTAATTTATGAAATTTTTTAATATTTATGATTGCTTGTTTAAAGTTAGAAAAAATTTTTTGATCAATGTTATTTTTTTTAATAGCTTTTGGAAGTCGAAGTTTTTTAGCAGTTAAATTTATTCTGTCAAATTTTTTTGTATAATCAATTAAAGCTTTATCACCATTTTTTTTGACATTTTTGATTATTTTTTTTACTTTATTATCAATTTTACTCTCATAGTTATCCGATCTTTGACTAATTATTTTATCTAAGCTTTTATAAAAAAAATTATTATTAAATATTAGTTTTTTCATTTAATTAATTTTTTTATCTCATTTATAATTTTATAAACATCATTTGCATTTGTTTTAAAAAAAGATCTATTAACTATTATTTTAGATTCAACTGTCATAATTTTTTCCACTTCTGTAAGTCCATTTTCATTTAATGTTTTTCCTGTTGATACTAAATCTACTATTCTTCTACACATTTTTAAAGAAGGTGCGAGTTCCATAGAGCCATTTAATTTGATTGCTTCAACTTGCACACCCTTAGATGCAAAAAATTTACGAGTTATATTTGGGTATTTTGTAGCTACTCTTATGTTACTCCAAGTATTAGGATTTTCTTTTTCTAATAAGCTTTTTTTTGCTGCAATTGATAATCTACAATGTCCAATATTTAAACCCAAGGGTGAATAAATTTCTGAATAATCAAATTCATTAATCACATCTTCACCTGCTATGCCAATTTGAGCAGCTCCAAAAGCAACAAAAGTGCATACATCAAAAGCTCTAACTTTAATAAAATTAATTTTTTTATTTTTGGATCTAAATGTTAGCTTTCTTGTATCATCATCATATAAAAGTGGATCAGGATTAAAACTAGTTTTGTCAAGAATACTTTTACATTCTTTGATAATTCTTCCTCTAGGGATTGCTATAATAATTTTGCTCATTTGAAAATTCGTGAGCTTTTATACTTATGAACTAAAAAAAACTATAAAAATATTACTTTTGCCTTTTTATTGAAGGACCACATTTTCCAAGGGTTTCTTCTATTTTTTCATAACCTCTATCTAAATGATAGACTCGATTAATAATAGTTTTACCTTCAGCGCACAATCCTGCAAGCACTAAACTAACGCTTGCCCTTAAATCACTTGCCATTACTTGAGCTCCTTTATATTTTCTATTTCCCTTAATAAATGCTTTTTGTTTTTTAATTTTTATTTCTGCACCTAGTCTATTTAATTCAGATACATGCATAAAACGATTTTCAAATATTGTTTCTTTAATTACTGAATCACCATCTACAATACTCATCAATGCCATTATTTGAGCTTGTAAATCAGTTGGAAATCCTGGATAGGGTTTTGTTTCAATTTTAGAGGCAGAGAGTTTCTTTGAAGGCAAAATAATTATTGAATTTTTCTTAATTCTTAAATTTGCACCCATTTTTTTTAATAAATCAATTAAAGCTTTTAAATATTGACTATTTATATTTTTGACTTCAAATTTTTTATTTAACATAACAGCTGCAATTATATATGTGCCAGCCACTATTCTATCGCTCATTACCGAGTAAGATGATTTATTTAATTTTGATACTCCTTCTATTTTGATTTGATTAGTACCTGCTCCTTTTATATTTGCACCCATTAAGTTTAATGAATTAGATAAGTCCAAAATTTCAGGTTCCTTTGCTGGATTATTGATTATTGTTTTTCCTTTAGCTAATACGGATGCCATTAATATATTTTCTGTAGCTCCTACGCTTGGAAATGGTAAATTAATTTTATTTCCAGTCATTTCCTTTTTTAAATTAGCAAAAACAAAACCATTCTCAATTTTAATATTAGCACCTAACTTTTCTAATCCAAGTAAGTGTATGTCGATAGGTCTTGTTCCAATAGCACAGCCCCCAGGAAGTGATATTTTGGCTTTTTTAAATCGGCTTAAAAGTGGTCCAAGAATTAATATAGAAGCTCTCATTTTTCTAACTATATCGTAATTGGTTTCTTTATTAATTATATTTTTGGCATTTAAAATTACTTTTCTTGAATCTTCTTTAAAGGAAACACCATAATGCAATAATAGTTTTTTCATATTTTTAATATCTTCATAATTAGGAAGATTTGATAAAGTTAAATCTTCTTCACTAAGCAAAGATGAAATTAAAATTGGTAAAGCAGAATTTTTTGATCCATTTACATTAATTGATCCAAATAAATTTGCTTTTCCAGAAATTATGATTTTATCCATATTATTTTTTTTTATTTTTTTTTCTTTTTAAAATATTTTCTTTTAATTTTTTTTCTAATTTCTTTATTTTTAATTCTTTTAATATCTCTTTGTGTTTTTTATTTTTTAATAATTGATCTGATTTTTTCATTATTAAATTAAGTTAAATAAGACAAATAAAATTTACAAAGTCAGCCAAGATTATTTGAATAATATATAATATATTAAATTAATTTAATTAATTTGATAAAGAATTATTCAAAAAATATCAAATAAGAATAAGCTACAATTATAGCTGGTAATGCACTGTATAGAGTTGCTAAAATTGCGGCCTTAGGAGCTAGTGCTATTGCTGGGAAAAGTGCGTCACCATCATTTGAAATTGCATTACCTATTTCAGCTGAAAGAGGAATATACCCATTTAAGTAAAAAGTGGCTACAATAATTTGAGGACCACAACCAGGCAAGAAGCCAAAAAGTATAGCTACAAGTGGTATAAAAGGTGACCATAAATCAAAAAATATTTTCATATCAATGCTAGTAAAATACATAAAGATTTCAAAAACTAAAAAACCACCAATAACCCATGTGGTAACAAAGTTGGTGGTATCTACTACTCTTGATAAAAAACCTCTAGATTTATCTGTAGAACATTGAAAATCACTTAAAGGATTTAGTGACCACATAAATATAGACAATATTGCTCCTGAAGAGCCTATTATTGCTACAGTATTTAAATTAGAATTAAATAATAAAAAATTTTCTATATCAAATTGAAATGCCTGAAAAATACCAATTACAAATCCAGGAAGAAAAATAAATAACCAAAAATAATTAAACCTAGACACAAATGTTTTTTTCAGTTTCTCATATTCTATTTCAACATTTGTTTTTGACAACATAAATTTAGAGCCATGAATAAAGTCAAGTATATATCCAGTAACAGATCCAGCAAAAAGACTTATAACAAAAATTAGTAATCCCGTTGATGGCTCAATTGCTAAGATTAAAAAAGCTGCATCACCCATAGTAGAAGTTAATACAGCTACTAAAGCACCGAATGATATCCTACCTTGAATATATTGAGTAACAACTATTATCGCTCCACCACAACCAGGTATAGCTCCTAAAAGTGACGCCATAGGTATATGAATTTTTTTAGTTTTACTTAAAAACTTATCTACATCAAAATTAGTTAAAGAGTCTAATCCAATAAACACTATTAAGGTAAAACCAACGAAAACTGACACCTGTAAATATGCATCTGTCATTGACTGTCTTATAATTTCTCCAAAAGTTCCAGATTGAAAGGCTAGTGATAAAATTAACAATCCAAAAAAAGATTTTTTAAGAAGCCTGCCCTCATTTTCAAAAATTATCTTTTTTTTATTAATAATTGCAGAAATAATAGTATTCATAATGAATATATAGCTAATAAATATAGCTATGGCTATATTTATTAGTGATAAATTATTATTTTAATGATAGAATAAATAATGTCTTTCTCTAATGCTCGTAATGCTCATAAGAATGAAAATACAGAAGATTATTTAGAGCTAATAGCTGATTTGCATAATGAGATAGGTGAGGCAAGAATTGTTGATATAGCTAAAAAACTTGGTATTGCACAGGCAACAGCTAATAAAACAATAAAACGCCTCCAATCTCAGGGGTTTATAAAAAAAGAACCTTACAGATCATTATTCTTAACTTTAAAAGGACAAAAGGTTGCGAGTTATTCAAAAAAAAGACATAAAATTGTTTACAATTTTCTTTTAAATTTGGGCATAGATAGGAAAACTGCAATCTCTGATTCTGAAGGCATAGAGCATCATGTAAGCAAAAAAACCTTAAGAAAAATGGAAAATTTTAATAAAATAAAAAAAAGATAACATGCTTCTTGCCAAATCTTTTTTTAGTAGTGTATAAAAAAAAGAAGGGAAAACAGCGTCGAAATCCCTTCTTTTTTTGATGGTTTAAACGGATAGAAAATAAACCTATTTCTTTTTAACCGATTCTCTATTTTCTCACAAATTTAAATGAAAAAACTAGAGAAATTTAACATTTTTGTAATAAATTAAATTTTTTTATCGTTATATATAGAAGGGATTTTATTTCTAACTTTTTCAACTTCGTTTATTTCAATTATACTGTTTAATATTTTTGGCTTTGATAAAGCTTTATTCAAAACTTTGCCCCAAGGATTATAAAGACAAGAATGACCATATGTTTTACGATTAGTGTGGTGGGTTCCACACATATTTGTGGCAATAACAAAAACAGAATTTTCTATTGCTCTCGCTCTTACGAGTGTTTCCCAGTGAGCCTTACCTGTAGGTACAGTGAAGGCAGCTGGCATTAGAATTAATTTAGCTCCTTTTTTTGCAATTTTTCTAAATAGAAGAGGAAAACGCAGATCATAACATATAGTAAAACCAATTTTAATTTTATTTATTTTGCATAAGACTATTTTATTCCCAGCAGAAAAGGATGCTGATTCCCTATGAGTTTCTTTACTATTTATTTTAACATCAAACATATGAATTTTTTCATATGTTTTTATTATATTGCCCTTAGGATCAATAAGAACTGATTTGTTAACTAATTTTTTTTGATTTCTTTTTTTTAATAGAAGTGATCCGATATTAATGAAAATTTTATTTTTCTTTGCATATTTTTTTGCCATATTAATAATTGGGCAATCATTGATAAAGGTTGTATTTTTAAAAAGAAACTTCCTATCATGGGTTATAATATTTGAACATTCTGGAGTACAAATAAGTTGAGGCTTGAAACTAATTGACTTTTCAAAGTACTTTTTTAACAATAAAGCATTTTCTTTAGGAGTAGACTTAGCTTGGAATTGAATTTGAGTAATTCTAAGTTTTTTCATTAATTTATATTATCATTTAGAGTTTAGATTGTTTAGAAAATTATATTATTATTTAAATATATTGTTATAAGACATGCATATTATGCAAAATAAATTGATTGAGATTTGGAAAAAAAGATTACCAGTAATTAATGCTTGGCTATCGATACCTAACTCATTTACTGCTGAAGCATTTGGAAGAATGGGTTGGGATTCAATTACATTAGACTTACAGCATGGGCAGCATGATTATCAATCATCTATAAATATACTTCAGGCATTATCAAACTGCAATTCTTTACCTATGGCAAGAGTGCCATGGAATGAACCAGGTATAATTATGAAAATGTTAGATCTTGGAACTATGGGAATTATAGCACCAATGATTAATTCAAAGGAAGAATGTGAAAAATTTGTATCTTACTGTTATTATCCCCCAAATGGCCAGAGGAGTTTTGGCCCTATGAGAGCTCAATTACTTCATGGTACAAGTTATTTTAAAAAGGCAAATGAAAATATTTTAAGTTTTGCAATGATTGAAACTGAGCAGGCAATTACTAACTTAGATGAAATTTTGTCTGTGCCTAATTTAACAGGAGTTTATATTGGGCCTGCAGATATGAGTATATCTTTTGGTTTAAATCCAAAATTTGATGTCAAAGAGGATCCTGTTTATTCCAATATAAAATTAATTGCAAAAAAAGCTGCGGAACATGGTAAAATAGCCGGTATTCATAATGGTACTACAAAGTATGCAAAAGAAATGATTTCTATTGGTTATCAATTAGTAACTATTTCATCTGATTTCAGATCTATGAATACTCATGCACAAGAAATCATAAATCAAATGAAAAATAAAAGTGAAGATGAAAGTGATTCTGCTTCCTACTAGTTTATTTTTTATTTCGAAAAAAAGGAATCAAAAAAACAAGGCATGCAAAGAAGAAAAAGATACTTCCGAATATGGCCCAAAAATTTCCAATACTAGAAATTATAAACCCTATTGATGATATAATAAACAAAATCCACCCTATTAAATTTATATTATTATTACTCATTAATTTAAATTAGACCACTTAATACAATCCTCTAATCTATCATCTCCCCAAAATACCTCTTCTTGATAAATAAAAGTAGGGCTTCCAAAAATTTTTTTATTTTTGGCTATATTAGTTTGCTCTAAATATTTATTATTTGTATTTTCATTATTTGCCATTTCTATAATTTTGTTAGGCTCTAAACCTAATTGTTTCAAAATTTCAGATAAATTAGGTTCAATTGCAGGTTCTAGTCCTTGCTTAAACCATCCTTCATATGTTTTGTGAACATATTGAATGCCCCACCCTTCTTCCATGCCTAATACAGCTATTTTATTTGCGAGATCAAATTGGGTTAAAGGATAAGGAGCTGGAACTTTTGCATCAAACCCATAGAATTTTGCTCTTCTTTCTATATCTCTCCACATGTAATCTGATTTATTTTTTTTTGGAGGAGGTGTAAACGGAATATTTTCCATTTCTATCATTATTTGCCTGACACTAAAAGGATTCCAATTAAACTTAACATTGTATTTTTTTTCAACATCAAAAATTCTTTCAACTGATAAATAAGTATAGGTACTTCCTATTGAAAACCAAAATTCAATTTCTTTCATAATATTCGATCAAATAATATTTTGAAAATCTAAATTAATTAAAAAAAACAAAAATTACAATTAAATTTTTACTTACTTTATCATATTCATTAATGATTTTTTACATATAAACATACATCAAAGATTATTTACAGTATCTATAGTTAATCTTTATAGATTATTAATTTTTGCAACCATTCCACTTTCATAATGTCCTGGTATGTTGCAAGCTGCTTCAATAACTGCGTTAGTATTAAATTTCCATATAATTTCACCACTCATATTTGGTTCTAATAGAATGCTATTAGAGTGTGAATGTGCCATTGAATGATCTATTAGTGCAATTTTTTTCATTTGTTCATAATCTATTTTGTCGCCTAACAATATTCCATGCTCAATCATTTTCATCATTTCTAACTGATGTTTAGAGTGCATTTTTTTAGTAGCAATATTGAATTCATGAACAAGATCACCTAAATTTAATACAATAAACTTAATTGTTTGCCCTTTTAAAATATTTATTTGATTTGGTTCAAAGTAATTATCATACATTTTTATTTCAATTACCTTGTCAATGTCTGAAGCACTACCTTTTTCGCCTATATCACTTATTGATCCTGAGAATGCTATATTTGGGATTAACAAAATTAATAATAATAATTTTTTCATAAAATTTTTTATGCGTTTTTACTGTCCTGATATGCAAGATTCCAAATAATTAATCCAAAAAATATTTTATTAATAAAATCCGCTAAATTATAAATAAGATTTAACATGTTTATATTAATTTCATTGCCACCTATCATAGGGGTTATAAAGCCAAAAATGTATCCTACTGGATAAATAGACCAACCAATTAAAACTATTAATCTAAGAGAATTGAAAGCTTTCCGAATGTTTTTATGTTTTTTAGCCTTTAAACTAGACTCACCTCTAAAAATTTCAAATATAATTAATATCCACCCAGCCATTCCAATTACAAACCCTAATCCTGGTGTTACCCAACCAACTTCACCTGCATAACCACCAAGAAGCATGATTAAAGTGCCAATTAAAAGTCTCCAAAAAACACTTGAGGACAAAGCAATTCCAGCTGCAACTAATATTAAATAAAATTCAATCATCTGCAACGGAACCGTTAAAAACCAATCTATATATCTATAAACTATGGGAGATTCACCTGTTGATACCCAATAATCTCTCATGTAATAGTAATGTATACCAGCTATTAACGTAACTAATCCAACAACTAAAATTGATACGCGCCAAGAAGATTTAACGTGTGTTCCTTCATATAAAAAAAATACTGTGGAGGCTACCATTGCAACAGAAACTATCCAAAATGATACTCCAACATAATCAGTTGTTTGAAGAAAATTCTCCATAAAAAACTCCCAAATAATCAAATAGTTTTGATATCCTTAATTTCAAGAAATATAATGTTGATAAAATTTATAAATTTCTTGAAAATTTCTCAATATTCACAAATAAACTATAAATTCCACCTTAATAAAAGGTGGAATTTTTTTTAAAATATTTAAAACTAACAACCTTTAAGTTCGTTACCGAGATTAGATATCAAATCAAAATAAAGTGATTTACCCGAGTCAATATTTGCACCTAAAGGATCAAAGACGCCAGTTTTGATATTGGTATCCTCTGCAATTGTTGAAATAATTTTAGGATTAAATTGTGGTTCTGAGAAAATACATTTTATTCCCTTATCCTTAATTACATCCTGTATGTCAGCAATTTGCTTAGCTCCAGGTAAGACATCGGTGTTTAATGTCAATGCACCAGCAGCTCGTGCGCCAAACCTTTCTTCAAAGTATTGGTAAGCATCATGGAAAACAACAAATTTTGCATCAGAATTGATATCCTTACCAACATCACTTATCAACTTATCTAACGCTTTAATTGTTGCTTCAGCATTTGCCTCATATTTATCTTTATTTGCAGAATCTAAATGACCTAACTCATGAGCAATTTCATGAACCATTTCTTTTGCATTCATTGGATCTAACCATATGTGAGCATCAAACTCTCCATGGTTATGACCTTCATGACCAGCATGATCGTCATGATCATCATGGTCATCATGGTCTTCATCGTGGTCATCATGATCGTCATGATCTTCATCATGGTCATCATGTCCATCATGGTCTTCATCGTGATCGTCATGGTCATCGTGGTCATCGTGATCGTCATGGTCATCGTGGTCATCGTGATCGTCATGGTCATCGTGGTCATCGT
>MDTE01060984.1_pt1 | contig 12417 bp, 7 predicted proteins | sample 811231 | NCBI WGS metagenome assembly MDTE01 (sample SAMN05326651, study PRJNA326480) | marine metagenome | isolation source: seawater | place: Indian Ocean: Red Sea | collected 2010
ACGACGAGGTGGAACGCATCCGCGCGGAGCGAGAGGCGAGGATCCGGGTGCCGATGCCGTCCGCCGGCGCGAGCAGGCCGGGCACGGCGAACGTCGGGTCCCCGGTCGCGGCGGGGTTCCGGGACGACGGCGAGTTTGGCGATTCGGCGGTGACTGAGCAGGAGCTGGTGAGCAAGGAGTCCCATCTGTCGCGTCTGCGAACGATAAGCCGATCGCTGAACGCTCGACAGACGCACATAGTGGGCAGGCGCATGGAGAAGGCACGGATCCAAATCGAGGAGGATGTTGCCGCGAGGTTTGCTTTGCGATAGACTTGTTGTAGTAAAACGCCCGACGTGTTATTGCCGACGACACTCATCGAAGCGATGGGGCACGGTTCGAGAAGCCGACGGAGGGACGAGGCGGAGGGCGATGCCACGAGGGACGCGGCGCGGGAGGAGGCGCGGGAGAAGCAGAGGGAGCACAAACACCGTCAGAGGCGTCGTAAAATAGAGCGTCGGCACGCGGCGGTGAACGAGATCTTGTCTCGGATCGCGCCCCCATCTCGAGCTTCCTTCACCGCTCTCGAGGATGTACCCGCGTGGTGCGATGGGAATCCGATAGAGTGGTCGTCCATAGGCCCTTCGTGCGATCCAGCGAGCATGGCGAATGACGGGGAGGAGGCGACGATGCGCGGGGACGACGCCAACAAAGGCGCCAGCGCCATAATCGCCGCCGCCGCGAAGCCGGTCGTCAACTTGCGAGCCATGCGCAAGCGGTGGCAGGTGGAGTCCTTCGCCGTGGTGCTTCGGGAGCTCGAGCGTGAGCGCGCCGCGCGAGACGACGCCGACACGCTGCCCTCCATCCGGGTGGTGGACTTCGGGGCGGGCTCCGGCAACCTCATACTACCACTCAGCAAGTGTTTTCCAGACATGCGCTTCACCGCGGTTGAGATGAAGCGACGCAGCGCCGAACTCCTCGAGCGCCGCGCCGCCGCCGCAGGTCTTACCAACGTGGACGTTGTGGTTGATATGATCGAGAAGACCTCGTTCGACTTCGACGTCGGCGTGGCGCTGCACGCGTGTGGCAACGCCACTGACTTTACAATTGCAAGGTGCCTGGCAGCGGGGGCCGCGTTCGCGGTAAGCCCTTGCTGCATAGGTAAGCTGAAGTTCAGCCTGGCGGGCGGGTCATCGTTCAGCGCGACGAACAAGGACTGGACGACGAAGGGGGGCGACGGGGACGGGGACGGGGACCAGGTGGTGTGTCCCGTCATAACGCATCCCCGGTCGAAGTGGATGGCCGAGCAGCTCGCCGGACCGGGCGACTTTGCCGCGCTGGCTCAGGCTGCGGACACCGGTCATGGAGACGGGGCGAACGCCGACACGATCACAGACCTCGGGGCGAGAGCGAAAATGAACGTGGAGCTGGACCGGGTGGAGGCTGCGAGGGAGGCTGGGTACTCGGTGGAGTCGCTAAAACTGATCAGGGCCGCGGATGCTCCTCCGAACAAGTCAGACCTGCTCGTCGGGGTGCCCGCGAGCAGGGCCGGGGCGTTGAAGAGACTCAGGCCGCTCATGTCATGCTCGTAGAATAGCCGTGTTTGTAACGCAAGATATTAGTTAGCACTAAGTGTGAGCGTGATCGATGCGCTTCTGAACTCCCACTGGAGCGTGGACATTTTTTGTGTCCGTTTCAGGGGTTTTTCCGATAGTGAAGATCTCCCATACCCGCTGGCACGATGGCCGCATCGGACATGGATACCGAGAGCCCCGCGGCAGCGTCGCCGTCGAAGAAGCCGCGGCATGACGACGTTGTTGAAAACAAACGAAACGTGACAATCAACGCGTGTCTCCGCCCGACGAGCACCGCGACGCACGAGGACGTCCGAGCAGCCATCTTGAAGTGGCTTGGAGCAGGGGCCGTAGGGCTGAGGCCGTCGGGCGGCTTCTTGGCGTTGCCCAAGTTTTGTGATGGGCATCACATCGTCACCGAGCACGTCGAGAGCGTCACCCTGAACTTCGAGGAGAAGTTACCGACGGACGACGCGGACCCTGTCCTCGACCCGCGTCAGCTCCACTTCACCGTCAACGTGTTTCAGCTCAACGAGGACGGCCCCGGGGAGGAGATGGACGGCGAAGACGACATCGCCACATACAAGGAGTGGGTGCTGCCGTCGCGGGACTTCCACGGCCTGTGGGAATCTCTCGTCTACGGGGATGACGTGAAGCTGAGGCTGACGAAGTACGCCGGGAACGCGCTGCTCTTCTCCCAGATGGGTGTGGACCCGAACCTCATCGCGTGGAACAGGGTGGTGCTCCTGCACGGTCCGCCGGGCACGGGAAAGACCACGCTGTGCAAGGCCCTGGCGCAGCAGCTCGCGATACGATTTCAGGACACGTATCCCACCGCGGTGCTCGTCGAGGTGAACGCTCACAGCCTCTTCAGCCGCTGGTTCAGCGAGAGCGGCAAGCTCGTGTCGCGGCTGTTTCAAAAGATCCAGGACCTGCTCGACGACGAGGGCTCGCTGGTTTTCGTGCTGATTGACGAGGTGGAATCGCTGGCGGCCGCGAGGAAGGCTGCGGCGTCGGGTGCGGAGCCATCGGATGCCATCAGGGTGGTCAACGCGTTGCTCACGCAGGTGGACGGCCTGAAGCACAGATCCAACGCGATGGTTCTCACGACTTCAAACATCACGGAGGCAATCGACCTGGCGTTTGTGGACAGGGCAGACATCAAGGCGTACGTGGGACCGCCGGGGTTCGAAGCGAGGTACTCGATAATTATTTCGGCGATCGAAGAGCTTATCGCGAAGGGCCTGGTGCAGGTAGGCGAAAGTGAAACTCGGTTGCCGGCGTTACAGGCGATGAGAGTGCATGCGAAAACGCATGGATTCAGTGATTTGGAAGCGTGGGGTTGTTGGTGCGTACAGGAGTTGATGGATCATGCAAAAAAGGTAGGAATGAACCCAGACGGGAGCCTCAAAGAGCCCCATAGACTCGAGGGTGATGTTCACTTCAGGTTTAGCAACACAGTGGCCAGAACCGAAGGTTTTAGCGGGCGGGCACTCAGGAAGCTGCCGTTCCTTGCATACGCCCAGGCTCACACAAATGGACGATGTTCCTTGCTCGGGTTCTTGAACGGGTTTCGACGGGCCATAATGCAGGAGCGCAAGGATCAAACTTCGCTTAAACAATAGCGCATAGCTCGAAGATCATTACAAGGGTTACAAAAAAATCAATACGACTCGCTAGCCGCCGCTGCCGGTCTTTGGCTTCTTCGAGAACATCTCCTCCAGCCTCGTCTGCCTGGATTCTGCTCGGGGAGTTCCGGTCCCCGGCGCCCCCGCCGCTGACTCGGCGGCAGCCTTCGCCGCGGACCTCTTCCCCGCCCGCGACCTCGCATCCCCGTCGCCCCATCGGTTCAGGTAATCGCTGATGCCGGCGTTAAACTTGGACCGCATGCCAGCCTCCGACATCCTCCGCACCGTTCCCGTCACCGCCGCCTCCGGGAACTCCCTGTCGTGCAGACCCCAGCACCACCCCACGCCCGTGTAGCTGCTCGGGTCCCTGCCGTCCAGGCTGTACTTGTTGTTGAGGTGGATCGCCCAGCACCACGCCTCTCTGGGATCGGCCGACCACTCGAGCATCTTCTTGGCCCAGTACATGCGGAGGTAGTTGTGCTGCTTTCCGGAGACGACCAGCTCCCTCTGCGCCGCGTTCCACAGCGCGTCGTGCGTCGCGCACCTCTCAAACTGCTCCAAGGTGTACACGAACGACCTGTGGTCCGTCGCGTGCGTCGCCAGGGTCCGACGCGCCCATTCCGGCACCCCCTCGTACGCGTCGTACGCGGGATTGTTGAGACAAAAGTTGATGGCGAGCTCGCGCCGAACCACCAACTCGTCTAAAAAGACGTCCACCGATCGTTTCAGCTCGGGCCTGGCCGCCGCCACCTTCCTCGCCCTGTGCGCCACGTACACCACGCTGATCTGGCCGTAGTGTATGTGCGGCGAGAGGTGCGACTGCAGGCGCAGGGACGGGTCGTTGCGGGAGGACGCGTAGTTGGTGAGCTTACTCTCGAGGAAACGATCGAGCTTGCGAAGCGCCTCTCGCTCGCCGCCGACGTGGTAGCCAGACGCGGGCTTGACGCTCCTGTCCACGCCGACGCCGAGGACGGCGGCGTCCAACGCGTCGAGGCACGCGTCCACGGAATCCCACAGGGGGACGCGCGCGAACCCCGCCATGCCGGGCTCCCCCTCGCCGCCGAGCAGCAGAGCCTCCGCGTCCGACCTCGCGGCTAACCCGCGCCGAAGCGGCGTCGGCTCGAGCTCGTGCCGCGTCAGCGCGGGCAAGCGCGACAGGATCTTGGGCCTGAGCGTCGCGGCCGCGGGTTCGGAACGCCCCGCGCCTCCCCCCGGCCCGTACAGGGGCACGACCACGTCGCACTCAACCTCGGTGACGAGCCGGTCCGCGCGTTTGGCGAGCGTACGTCGCCAGTCCCGCAGCGGTCTCGTGTAACCGGCGTCGACGATCACCTCCCTCGCCCCCGCGGACGCCGCGACGATCACCTCCCCCGGCTCACCGCCTCCGACGGGGGTGTACGCCAGGAGCTGGACCCCGCGGGTTCGCTCGAGCGTCTCCCTCAGCTCTACCAGTCCCTGGTACATGAAAGTCAGGTGCCGCTCGTTGGCGTGGGGGAAGCCCGCGGTGGAGCCAAACACGGCGACGAGGGGTACGTCGTGCTCGTTCGCTCGTTGGACGGCGTACTCCAGCGCGTCGTTATGCATCGCACGCTGAGCGGACTGGACCCAGAGCAGGACGTACCTGCCCCGCGGGTCGACGCGCTTGAAGTTGAGCCTGCGGAGCCTCTCGGGGGCAACCTGGGACGTGACGTCTCGGGGAGGGATCTGGATCTGGGCGGCGAGCGCGGCTCGCTTGGCCAGGGCGGCAGCCTTGTTCGCCTCCGCCCTCGCGCGCTGCTCATCCGTCAATCCCGCCATGGTTTCACCTAAACCTACGATTCGCTAACCGAGTCTCAGCACGTGCACCTGTTCGCCGCGGCCTTCATCATCCCGAGTATCAGGAGAACGAGGATGAACCCAACAGAGTACATATCGCCCCCGACCACGCTCAACGCCTGGCCCTGCTGCTGCGTCACTTGCATCTCATTATTCTGCTGCTGGCCGGTCTCGCCCCCGTTACCTCCGGCGCCGCCCATCGCGGGCTCGGGTTGGCCCTTTCCAGGGGGTGCACCTCCCGCCATTCTCCCTATTTTCTTCTCTCCTCTTTCACCCGCGCACTGCTGCGTTTTCAGACGTCGTTGTCCCGAGGCGACGTCCCGGGGTTGTCCGATACCCGAGATTCGCGGTTCGCGCGCGTATCGAGGGGAAGCGTCCAGCTTATCGTCCCGAGGCGACCCAGTCGAAGAGACGGAGCGTCGGACTCGGGGGAGCTGAGGTTGTGGGAAACCCTTCGTGTCGAATCCACGGTTTATTTTCTCGGATGGCAGTCTTACGGATGTGGCGAACTGGCAGACTGGCAAAATGGAAAGATGTGACGGGCGCTGCGAAACTCGAGGCAGCCACAGGGACCTCATAAACAAATGTCTAAAGTGTTTGGAGCGTGAGTCGCCTGTGCTACTGGCTGGCCCCCTCTCTGCTTCCCTCCGGACCGAACAGGTCCCACAGCTTGGTCCACATTCTCTTCCTCTCCTCGTTGGCCCTGCTCCATCCCCCGTTCTTCATCTCGTTCACGAGGGGATCCACCAGCGAGTGCGTGATGCGGGTGTTTTCATACAGCTCGCGCTGCCCGTACTTCACCGCCCCACGCATCATGGCGGCGACGGAAAACTTCGACTGGTACAGCATCAGCACCGCATCGACGCGACCCACGAGGTACAGGTCCATCATGCTCCTCTCCCACACGGGCCTCGGGTCCGACGCATCGCACGTTCGGGCGCCGTCGGAACACACGCCGCTGTTGGCGAATTTCACGTGGCCGTACGCGCCGTCGGTGACGACGACCCGCGCGTCCAGCTCGACGAACTCGCGCTCGACCGCCGCTCGAACCGCGGGGGAGTCCGTCAGCATGAACGTGCCCCACGCGTTGCGGTCCCCTGCTTTGTCGGCCAGGTTCTTCGCCGTGGATACCACGCACTTGAGGAACGTTCGGAGGGGACCGTCGGTGCGCTCAAACGCAGTCGCGGCGCCAAAGTCCTTGTCCGGGCAAACCGGCGGCGTGTATTTGACCCGCTTCGCCTCCGACGCGAGGAAAGCGTCGAGAGTGTCCAGTGTCGCGTTGTCCGCGCGAGGCGACTCCGGGGGAACCACCTGCGACATGTCCGCAAACCCGGTGCGGATGTGAAACGCAACCGTGGCGACCCACCTCTTGTCCTCCATCTTCTCGACGTAGGGAGCCAGTTTCCGCCTCAGCGCCTCGCGCGGCTGCAACATCGCCATGCCGAAGCACCCGCCCACCGCGCAATCCGGACAGGGGCTTTCACCCGCCCTGTCCTTGTATTCCTCTATCCCGACGACGTACCGGTAGGACTCGCACGTCCCCCAGGAGCCCCTCTGCAATTCCTTCGGGTGGCACCAGTGCCCGAAGTTTGTCCTGATCCTCAGCCGCACGAGCTTGTGCTCGCGGAACTTCGGGTGCTCCATCATGACCTTCACCAGGTTCACGTCCGGGGCGGCCGCGTACTCGCCCGTCGGGTGCTCGTCTTTATCGTCGTGCCCGAAGAACATCCCGTGTATCGACCAGGTGACCACGAGCTCCTTGGCTCCTTCGGCGCCCAGCGCGTCCTTCACCGCCCGCTCCTTTGCGTCGTCCCACTTCCAGTCCACGCCGTGCGCTCCCGTGAAGAAATCTCCGAGGTCGAAGTGGCACTTGGTCGCGAGGTGCTTCAGGCTGGACGGCTCCCTCGCGCCCGCCAGGCCCGTACCCTCGCACTCTCGCCGTTGCGTGCGAAGGAACGGCGCGCGGCCCGTGCCGATGGCGATGGCGAGCAACTCCTGGTAGTGCTGCATCTCGTCGCCGATGCCGTTGAAGTGGTTCTCGCTCCAGTCCACCACCAGCACGCCGGTGTCCTTCATGGTGTCATACCGCGCCGCGATGCGCTTGAACATCTTCGAAACGTCCCCGCACCTGCGCTCGAACGACGCTTCGTCTGACGACGACGACGACGCATCGGCAGTCTTTTTTGTCGATCCGACGACGGGTTCGTCCAACTTGGACCCTCCTCCTCCCATGGGTGCTGGGGAGGGCCCATCGTCAGCGTCCACCAGCACCTTCTTCTCAATCACAATCGGGCCGTTCGTATCGGGGGGCCTCCCAACCGAAAGAGTCCACCGTCTTGCCCCGCGCCGGTGCCGTGCCTCGACGCCCCCACGATCGCTGAACGACGACGGTTCCGCGGTCGCGAGCCAGACGAGGAGAAGCGAGACGCAGACCGCGAACATCGTCGTTCCTCCTCGAAGATTCCATCTTCTAAGCGGTGACGGTCTCCCCTTTCCGCCCCGGCGCGGCACGGACCGCATCCTCGCGTGCCCCCGCGAGCTGGAGTCTCCCCTTCGCTGTGACGGTGCGGAGAACGCCGGCTCGCGCCAGGCTCGAGCTCGACGGGGCCAACCGCGAACCGCCGACCAAAAAACATGCAACCGGCCGCTTTTCGGCACCAGCCGCGCACGAACCACGGAGCAGACGGCAAAAACGAGGGAAACCGTCCTTGTCACACGACTCAATTTTCATTGGTCCTGTAAACCACGTAAGCCGCTTTTCGCCGCGATCGGCCAATGAGTTTCGTGGTTCTCGTTCTGCCGATTCGGGGCTTCATTTCTACCAGCCGCGGAATCCGAATCTCTATGATCTACAGGGCACGTTTGAGTAAGGGCTCCAAACGTCGTGATTTGGGAAACCATGCCCTAACTTTTGACGAATTCAGACTGAGTTTCCATAGGCGCGGAGTCGAGAAATCGGGTGCTGACTCGTCAGCATCCGAGTTGGCAGGCGCAAAAAAGCGAAGGGGCCACTAAACCCGCGTGGGCGGCGCCCTTCCTGCACACACAGTGCGCGCGAAGCCGAAAGGCCGCGAGCACGAGTTGGACGCGACAGTCTAACTCACCCCCGGATCGAAATCGCTCGCGTTGACGCGACGCACGACCCGGCGGCGCGCGAAACCGGGAGACACCCAAACCGGCGAAAACCATTCGCTGTCGTTTCGCGGTGGACATTTAACGAAAACTAGTGGGAAAAGATGCCCAAGGTGCGCGCCGTCCCGCCCCCACGCGATGCGATGTCCGCGGGAACTGCTCCGATGCGGGGTTCACACCCGGTGTTTATGCGCACTTCACCGCGCCCGCCGGGGGTTCTCACGGTCGATCGCCCAGCACGCGCGCGTTTTCGTCGGGGCACAATCCCGCTTTTCCTGCTTTTCGTGCGGTGGAGCTGCAGGTTTTTTTTTATGCGGTCCGAGAAACGCCGTCCGGATGGCGGGCGGAAACAGCGCCCCCGCATCGCGCCCCCGAGTTCAATCGATCGAAATAGAATCGGAACTGACCAACACTCACCTGAACCTCACAGAAACGAGGAGGCGGCCAGTCGAAGAGCCTGACGCTCGAGGAGCTCAGCGCGAACTTCCACCTTCCCATCAACGACGTGGCTCGCAAGGTGAGACGAAATTTCAACCGCGCGACCCTCAGTCCTCCAAACGTGATGTCCCGCGGCACGCGGAACCATCGACTGACTCGCCTCCCCTCACTCCCTCTCGATCCAGCTCGGGCTGTGCGTCACCGTCCTGAAGCAGCGATGCCGCGAACACGGCATCACGCGCTGGCCGTACCGCAAGGTGCGTCTCGACCGCAAAACACCCCCGGCCCCTCGGTGGCCGCGAAGCGCCCGCGTTATCCGCCCTCCGCGGCAAATGGCAATTTTTTTTCGCTTGGCTGTAGATTGCTCGCTGCTGACGCCCGCGTCCCTCCCGATCCGATCCGCTCAGGTGAAGAAACTCGATAACATCATCCACGCGCTGGAATGCCCCGGCGATGGCGGCGTCGCGGACGCCACCCGCAGGCTCGAGACGGTCAAGAGGACGCGCGAGGTTCTCATCACCGACCCCAACAGCAAGGCGCACCTGAGGGTCGGCAAGCTCAAGGCTGTTCGCCGCCGTTCGCTCGGATCCAAGTCCGGGTACGGCAGCGGCGGCAGCGGCTCCGACAACAGCGGCGGCACCGCCTTCGGCGTGATGAGGCACCGACAGAACAGCTCCGGCATCGACGGCCTCCTCGAGGCGGCGACGACGCTCTCGGATGGGGAGACGCCCGGGACGCCCACGAGGGAGCCGGACGCGATCAGGGACAGGTCCCCGCGCATCTCCGGCGCGCTTCAGGCCCTCACCGGCGGTATGAGCGCGAACGATACGGACACGGGGGCGGGGGGGGAGGCGGCGGCGCTCGCGCTCAACGCGCTCAAGCCCGGCGGGGCGTTCCAGGCTGTGAGGGCGGCGGTTGACGTCGCGAACAAGGCGGCCGCGCCGGCGGCTCCGGTGTTTGACGCCAACGCGTACGCCGCGGCGATGGCCGCGTTCGCGGGACACATGGGGAACGCCACAGCGGCGGCGACGACGCCCCCTCCCGCTCCACCCAACCCGGCCAGCCCGATGGCTGCGCTGATGGCGAACCCGATGTTTGCGTGGATGGCGGCGATGGGAAACGTGGCGCAGGCGCAGGCGCAGGCGGCGCAGGCGGCGCAGGCGGCCGCGACTCCCACGGCGCCCAACTTTCTCCAGATGGCGGCTGCTGCGGCAGCAGCGGCGCAGGCGGCGCAGCCCCAATCCGCGCACCAGCCCCTATAGAGGAGAGCGGGCGATTGGCGCGTCGTGGGTCTCGGGCCGAAGGTGTACAACAGTTGAGTTGGTTTGGCCCGCCTCCCTCGGGGAAACTGTCCTCGCCCGCCGGTCGCTCGCGACGGCTCTGACGTAAATTGGACACGTTGGAGGTGCGGTTGATCGGACGGCGCGAGGAGGCTATTCTATTATTCCATTACCCGGCGTGAAGCCGGGGTGTATTCTTTCAGTCGCACCCGCCGCGAGGCTCGCTCCAATTGGGTGGCCCGCGGCGGCGTGACGTGACAGCCTCTGTATCGGAGGTTGTCCAACGCGGTCGGGGACGTGGACTCGTCCCTTTTGTTCATATAGACCCGATTTTGTGAATATATCAACACAGAAGTCCACACACACCCTCGGCTTGCCCAACCGGCAAGTGGCTCTTGGGCACACCGCCAGACTTCTCACCTTGAACCCAATCCTGACGGTTCAGGGCATCGCCGGTTCCCGCAAACCTCCAATCGACGGGTTAAATTGTCCGTGACGATTCGAGGGTCATTTCTGGGTTCATAACTCGCCCGCCGACAAAACTGGAATGTTGCTGGAATTTTTTCTGGGGTCTCAAAACTGGCCGGAAAAAGGCTTCGTGGTTTTGAAGGCGGCGCTCAGTGAGAGGGCCGCACCGCAGCCCACGATCTGCGCAGGGAGTTGACCCGCGCGAACGTTCGGAAGCACTCGAGGCGCGCGAGCACCCGAGATACCGACATCTGGCCGCAGACCGAAGGGAACGGCTTCGAGTAACCAGCCGCCCACCAGCAGATCGCTCGTGCACGGCCAAGGAAGGCGCTTTTCGAGTCCTCCGAGTTTTTAGGCACTAAAGCCCTGACGTGACCGCCGGAGCTCAGTCGCCATGGGGAAGACGCCAGCGCAGCAGAACCGCCTCAAGGCGAAGCAGCAGGGCATGAGCCACGATTCGATCAAGGAGCAGCAGGCCAAGGAGATCCGCGAGCAGAAGAAGCTCGCGAACAAGGACATCAACTTTGGCCGCGAGAAGGGCCTCCTCAAGAAGCAGGAGGTGGCGAAGCAGAGGCTCAAGGACATGAACGACCCGACCACCGAGCTTGGCAAGGCCACCGCGAGGGCCGCCAGGAAGGCGGCGAAGGAGGCCGAGGAGTTCCTCTTGCGCACCAAGGGGATCAGCATCAAGCAAAAGGAGGTCCCCGAGGGCGTCGACCCGAAGACGATCCTCTGCGAATACTTCCGCTACGGCTGCTGCGCCAAAACTGCCGAGAAGTGCAAGTTCTCCCACGACCTCAACATCGGCCAGAAGACCCGCGAGGGAAACTCGGGCACCGCCAAGAGGAACATCTACGACGACGATGAGGCGGACGAGGCGGACACCATGGAGCTTTGGGATCAGGCCAAGCTCGAGTCCGTCATCGCCAAGAAGCACAGCAAGGAGAAGACCCAGTCCAACGCCACCTCCATCATCTGCAAGCACTTCCTCGAGGCGGTGGAGACCCGCAAATACGGCTGGTTCTGGGCCTGCCCCGGCGGACCCGACTGCAAGTACAAGCACAAGCTCCCCAAGGATTATGTCTTCAAGTCCGACCTCGTGGCGATGATGCGCGCCGCCGCGCTCAACAAGAAATCAGACCAGGACGAGCTTCGCGAGGAGCTCGAGAAGCTCAAGGACGGTCCCAAGACCCCGGTGACCCTCGAGGTGTTCCTCCAGTGGAAGACCAAGAAGGTCGAGGACAAGAAGGCCAAGGCTGAGCAGGAGCGCTCGGACCGCCAGAAGAAGGGTCAGTTCACCGGCAGGGAGCTGTGCGAGAGCAACGAGGCCAAGGGCGATGAGGGCTCCGAGGCTGACGACGTCGAGTTCAAGGAGCTCCTCAGGCTCAAGAAGCTCGCCGAGGAAGAGGAGGAGAAACGCGTCGCCGCGGAGGCCGCCGCCGCGCTCGAGAAGGCCAAGGCGAGCGGCATGGAGTACGGCTATTCGGAGTTTGATCACGAAGTGGGCATCTCTACCGAGGAGCTCGAGAACAACAGGCCCAAGGATGAGGACGAGTCGGACTACTCCGACGACGACGAGGGCGGCGAGCCGGAGATGGACGAAGACGGCAAGCCCAAGGCTATCATCAAGCGCCCCATCGGCAGGAAGAAGAAGGAGGCTGAGGCTGAGGAGGAGGAGGAGGAGGAGGAGGAGGAGGAGCCCGTGTCGGGCAAGGGCTCCTCCAAGTCATCGCGGAGTCGTCGCAAGTCCCGCAGCAGGGGGAAGAATCGCCGTGGTGACGAAGGTGACGAGGTCGAAGGTGATGACCTGCTACGTGCTGCACATGATCAAGCCAATGAGCTGCTTGCCTCCCTCTACAACACAGCTGAGCAGGATCTTGGCGTGAACATTGAGCTTATGCCGCTGTCTCTCGGTGACGAGGAGGACGAGGAGGTTGGGGAGCAGAGGTTGAGCAGTGATAAACGTCGCAAGTCCAGGTCAGGTCACAGAAAGAGCAAAAGCAGCAAGAGTCGCAACGATGAAGACGATAACGAGGAAGAGGCGCTGTCTCCTGTGGGTAGCGGTGCTGGCTCCTCTGCACGTCGACGGCGTAAGAGTAGCCG
>MDTE01117013.1_pt1 | contig 12409 bp, 7 predicted proteins | sample 811231 | NCBI WGS metagenome assembly MDTE01 (sample SAMN05326651, study PRJNA326480) | marine metagenome | isolation source: seawater | place: Indian Ocean: Red Sea | collected 2010
CCCGCCTGGCGAGTTTTCTTACGGTAGTTAAACGCCTCCGCGACCCAGACCCGGCCGCGATCGTCGACATCAATACTGGCAGGATTGGACAACTGCTCTTTCGCGAACGGTTCAACGGCCAGTCCTTGAGCTACGATGAAAGGTGCACTCTTGGAGACTGCCGGATTTGTCTGCTGCGCAAGGAGCTCCGCCGGCGGCGTTTTCAGCGCCTGCACCAAACCGGCCATGAGCAAGACCACCGGCACAACAGACCGCCCTGTTCGGATCCGAACCATCTGTTCGCTCATAAACTTATCACCACTTCTGCGTTGTCAGCGGTCGTGATTGTGAGCAAGGCCTGCGTCAAACGCGGTATCCTGCGAAGGTCACCACACCTGCTTTTGGCGCTTCATTGTAGTGACTTTAGAGTGAGTTATTTGCCGCTATAGCAAAGAATCGCAGCTTGCAGGAAACGACGATAGCCCCCCAACACCGAGTGACAACGCCAGGCTGTCGCCCTCGCCTCGGACCGGGACCGGACCCGCCACACTGGCACTGATGTGCTGATGAGGCCAGGCCATGGTGGCCATCGACGCACCTGCCACTACAACTACATCTACCGGGGCCGCTGTCAGACAAACTTTTTGCCGTCCCGTGACTCCTGCATATATTCAATCGGGGCCGCCCCCAGCTGTCTACGTAACAACCCAATCGAGCCGATATGGACATGCTCGTGATACGTTGACCATTCCAGGGCTCCACCTTTCAAATCAAAAACGGGGTGGTGGTCAAATTCAGGGTCATCAAAAACGACCGGCTCATCCAGCACTGCATCGGGCAGCGCCTGGGTCTCTTTGATCACCTGGTCATGGACGGCGGCCAAAACCGACAACAGCTCAGGGGGAGAGGGGTAGATTGCCTGGTCACCCGAAACCTGAGAACCGTAACCGAACAGCTCACGATAATTCCCGGGAATGATTGCCTGATCCTCGTCTTGTGCGCCCCGCACCAGCGCCAGGCCCAGGAAATATTCGGCAATGGCCATATGCCCCACATGCCAGGCGACATGCGTAATGCCCAACGGCATTTCAAACCACTGTTCATACGGCACTCGCTCAATCATCTGCAGAGAAAGGACTCTCGTGCGTTGCAGGTTATACAGAATTCGTGACTTGCTGAACTGTGACATAGTTTCTCCCCATACGCTGCTTGGTAGGAACATCGCTGCCTGGCCGCCGCTCACCAACCATCAATGTGTGTGCGGCGTCGCGCAATCATCTGCGGATTTAACGTCAACGCACCGGCGAACGGCCACGTGACGCAAGTTCACCAGCATAACCTGTGTAGCCCCTCCACTGATACCAGATCGGGCGCCAACACATCCTTCTGAACGCGGCGGCGTCCTTTCAGATGGACCGTTTCTTGCGACGATCGTGGTCCAGGACGCCAACATCGCCTTGGTGTACACGAACGGACGGAAATCGAAAGCCCGACCACGATCCCCAGGTGATGGATGCAGACATTGTCGCCTCCGGGAAAAGTCATGAATTCAGGCGGTCATTTTGTCACGCACCGCTTTGATCACCAGCCGCCCGCTGGCACTCGACGATCTCACCATACGATCCGAATACTCCGTATTGTTGTGGCACGATGACCGGAAACATTTTGGGCTGGCGTGCTACCCGTGGCGTCGGGCAATCACCACGGACCAGCACACAAAACGATCGTCCGTTCGTTCTCACGCTGGCTTTCGAATAGACTGATAGCTGCTCCCCTTCTGTTGCGTTCTTTGATGGGATCTGAAATGTTGCCTCGATCCGTTGCGGCGATCGGCCTGCTGGTTGTTTTCCTGTCCTCTGCGGCCTTGGCTGCCCAAACAGTTACGGCTCCCGCGCAACCGGAGTCTTCGCTCACCGGGACTTACTACAAGGCCGTCGTGCCAGACACGCTGGATCTGGCCGAACGGGCACGCCTGGCGGTCAATGCCATTACCGGGGCGGCCGACCCTCACAACAACTACGAAGTCTTTCAGTGTGGACACTGCGATCAGCAACCGGCAAACTTCAATCACAACCATGGGGGACCGTGTCTGGCAAAAGCGATCGATGTGCTCCCCCGCATGCGGCGGATGAGCGGCAGCCACCAGAACGAGGACTTTGACCGGAAGATCGTCAACAGCATGCTCAGAGATGTCGACGAAAATGGGCTGTGGTGGATCAAAGGGGAGGGGCGCCCCTGGCGGCATCAGTTCGGCGAGAAAATCTACTGGCCGTTTCCGCAAGGTCGGTTGATTGCCGGCCTGCTGGCGTGGCACGACTACGATCGCAACCCACAGTGGTTGCCGATCGCTGAAAAGCTGGTTATCGGACTCCACCGGGTCGCACAACAAAACCAACAGCGTGCCTGGTTCAGCAACAGTAGTGCGCCGAACCTGGCACTAGCGGGTTTCGCGGAGAGCTACGAAAAATCAAAACGTACGCCGCAGCGGTTTCAGGTTTTTCTGGAAGCCGCCGCACTGCAGGGTGGTGGCAGCTGGTCTGTCGACCGCGTCACCCTGGAGTATGCGGGCGCCCAGCGCGTCGTGCTCGACGACGACTTTACCGCCAGCCAGATCAGTGCCTCGAAGTGGGTCACGATCGTCAATGACGATGCCGCCTCGATTCTGCAGCAAGACGGTACGCTGCGGTTCGAGAATCAGGCTGCGAGCCGCTATCAATGGAACACGCAGATTATTCACAGCCGCCAGTCGTTCCCCGCGTTGGCTGAGGATGATGGATTGCGGATGACACTACACATCAAGGGCAATACAAACGCGCATTACATTGTCGGCTTGCTGCCGGAATTCCAGAAGTACCCCGGGAGCAAGACACCCCGGCCCCCTTTCGGATTTCATCAGTCCGCCAGTGAAAAGCGGCTGCTCTATCCGTTGAAGAGTGACTTCAACGTGCCGGTCGACATTGGCGGGCGGAATTCGAACTACGCGATTCGCATCACACTGGGCGCGAACTCCAGTGCGCTCTGGGAATACGACCTCCGCGACGGCAAAGGCTGGCAAACGGCTCGGAAGGCGGCTCGGAAGGCGGCAAGGTCCCTCTCGGGCAGTCCGGGTGAACCCGGTCATGTCGATATGCAAGTCAACGGAAATCCACTGCGAGCGCTTTCGCAGTGGTCTGCCCTGACCGGCGATCAGCGGTCCCGGCAACTGGCAGCGAAGCTGGCCCGCTTCATGACGAAACCCGGACAATGGGGCACTGGTGAAGGGCCCAGCATGGCGGATTCCTACGAGCAGGCACGATGGCAGGGCCATTTCCACTGGTTTGCGACTGGCGTGGTCGGACTGACAGACTACGCCACGACGACCAATGACGTTACCTTGTTGCGCTATCTGAAATCCTACTACGAGTATTCCCGACAATTTGGAATTATACGTATCGGTTTTTTCCCGGCAGTCGTCTCAACACTCGCTCAACGCCAAAATGCCAGCAAACGGATTTACGGTGGTCCCGGCCAGAATGATGAAGGCTGTGCCCTGGCCGACATGATCGACATCGCCCTGATGCTGTCCGAGGCGGGAGCTGGTGACTACTGGGATGACATCGATTCGATGGTCCGCAATCACCTCGTCGAACATCAAATGCTTGACCGTGACCGACTCGGTCATATTATTGCGCATTCCCCCAGGTTCGAGGTCAATCCGCAAATCCACAACACGGAGAATGTCATCGAACGCAACATCGGGGCGTTCACCTCTTGTGCCGAACCAACCAAGATGTACGCCTGGTGGACGATGTGCTGTAACGCCAACATGATGCTGGCCATGCACAAAGCCTGGGATTCAATTGTGCGATTTGAAGATGGTCTGGCTCAGGTAAACCTGCTACTGAACCGGGCTTCGCCCTGGGTCGACATCGACAGCTACCTGCCCTACGAGGGCAAGGTGGTTCTACGCAACAAAAAGGCCGAGCGAATGAGTGTGCGGATGCCGTTGTGGGTCGATCGGAATGCGGTGCGTTGCCTGGCAAATGGCCAGGAAATACCGCTTCGCTGGCTAGGGCGTCAACTGCAAATTGCCGACCTGCAGCCACACGACGCGGTCACCATTACCTTCCCGATGGTGGAAACAACCGAACGGCACACCGAGCCCACCTACGACACCACATACACCTGCCAGTTCAAAGGCAACACGCTGGTCGACATCACGCCGCGTCCAGCAGAATTCAGCTTGCAGCGGATCAGCTCGGACGATGGCGGCTTCACAGAACTCAACAAAGAAATGGGATATCCGCTCTACCAGCGCGCGCACCTCATGGGGAACACCGCACCCAGCAAAGAAGTCACCCGCTATGTCCATCCACACTGACCTCCATGGCGACTGGCTGGACCTGTGCCAATAACCACCTGATGTACGATACGATCCGGTAATCCCATCACAGTTCGGGAACCGCCTGATCTTGCTCTGCACAGCGATCACGAGCACTACAAGAACAAAGTAACTCAGCGGATGCCACTACGACTAAAGGACTGGGCGCTGTTCACGCTACTGGCCGTCATCGGCTGCTGCCAGGAAAGCCTGCTCGGCGCGCCGCCAAAGCGGCTGGATGTGCGGACGCTGGCAGACTGGTCGCTTGTCGTCGACCCCGAGGCAGCGGCGTCAACCACTGCGGTAATGCCTCCGCGATCCCGATCATACCTGTCGCATTTAATCTGCGAGTCGGGCACGCAATGCGATGATCTGCCGAGCGATCCGGTCGCGTAATTCCAGGAACCAGGCGGCGTTCTGCGACCAGTTGGTATTTTCGGGGAAAAACCTGCGGATATCCAACAGCGTACGTTCGGCAGCCACTGTGTCGACCGACTTGTCACGACCAGCCTTCACCAGGTCCTCGAGAATCCGGGCATACTCAAAATCGTCCACCGATTCGCGAAATGTCGCCAGTCGCAAAGACGGCGTAATCGTAAAATCGGCGTTTGGCGTTCCGGGAGCCCTGCGGGGAGGATAAAAGAAGGCCAGCGAACCGTTGGCGTGCCGGGTGTAGGGATCCTCCCAGGGATTCACCGAGTCTCCGTAGAGATGGTCCCAACCGAAGGACTCCCACATCAACACCCCGCTGCCACCGCGCTGAAACACGTCCATCGCCAGCACCCGGTTGTTGATACCCGGTGTATCGATGGCGATCCGACTGCTGGTCACAATGTAGCACCACAATTTCCGGCGATCGCGGGGGATCTTGTAGTCATCAAAATAGTAGGGCATCCAGCGGTCGTAGTTCTCGTCGATCTCGGGGCAATAGGTGTCAATCAGTTGCGGAAATGGAAACTCTGTGAGACCCTCGTTGCCAGGCGAATCTGGATCCATCAGCCCCAGCCCCTGCATGCAGACGACCACCCGGATCCGCGCCGTCAGGGGATCCGACTTCAACAGTTTCAGGAAGTGCGCCAGGCGGGTCGGATTCTCCGTCTCGTCGATCAGCACGTGCACTCGGTCCAGCCAACCATGTTTGTCGAGCTCCTGGGCGATCCGTCGGAAGAACTGCATCACGACGTTGTCGAACTGAGTGCGCGTCACTGCGACTACGCTCTTGCTCGTGGCCGGCTTGTCGTAGGCTACGATCGTCATCTTTCGCCAGGTCTGCCAGCCCATTGAGGTGTGGGGCGAGGAGATCGCCGGGCGTTCCAGCGGAGCGCCCGGCAGATGATTAAAGTGGTTGCAGGCGGTGGGATTCGTATGCAGCAGACACAGGCTGTTGACCTTGCGAACGTTGATGAAATGATCAAGCTCCGCGTTGAACCGGGTGAAATCCCAGTCCTTGAGCGTGATGAAATTATCCGGCCGATCGATGTTAAAACCCGCCGGTGGTGGCGTCCAGTTCATGCCAATCTCGGTCAGCAGCGCCGCATTCTTGGGATAGAACTTCGCAGCCGCCATCTGGTCGTAGTACCTCCGGGTCAGCTTCAGGATGTCGGGCTTGGACGAAATACCGTGATAGTCGATGACGCGCAGTGGATGCTTCTTGAGATGGTTGAGCTGTTTGACGATATATTGGCCACCCATGTCGGACCCGAACGAGGCGAACTCGGGCAGCTCGAACCCGTACACCTCCAATTCAAACGGGAGATCCAGCCCCTCCTCCTGGAAGGCAACGCGCAGTCTGCCCTTGTAAACACCAGCTGGCGTGCCGGCCGGGACGTGCAGGGTAATCCACAGGGCGCGGTTGCCATCGAGTGGATCGAGTTTTACCGGTTGGTCCAGTGGCAACAGTGGGTCACCCACATCGCCCGCCACCCGCGCCGGAGTAATGAAGCTACTGGTCTGGATCGGCACGTATTCGACCAAGTTCACATCGGCGGTGCGCATCGAAAGTGTCCGGCCCGATCCGCTCAGCTCTGAAAGCGTCACCGACTCGAGTGTAGTGGTACGGCGCGGTGTCAGCACCAACTGAAACGCCTGGGACTCGTTGGCGGCGGCCGAGATGCGGATGCCGCGGCGAACCTGGCGAGGTGGACGGCGCTGGCGAGTCATCTTGACGGTCGTTTCGGCAAACCACGCACGTACCGATTCCGAATCGCCCACCCGGTAACGCGTATCACCGGTGTATTCGGCCGCCGCTCCCACCGACCGCAGCGTCGCCATCCGCTCGGGCACCTGCTGGTGACGCCGACGGGGAACCTGCAGGTGATGGCTGCCCATCGGCTGGTAGTAAAGGTGATAGCGCCGTGTCCCCGCACCGCTGACATTCGCCAGCAGCCGAATCTGTGCGGACCGGACACTGATATCGTGGATGGTTCCGATGAACCGGCCCCGGACCAGCAGATCCATCGACTTGCCATCGGGTACGAACAAAACATCGTGCGTCCGCCTGGCCTGTGGCAGCAGTGGGGCGAAGTAACTGATGCGGTAGACACTTCGTCGCAGTGGCGTTCCAGGAGGAAAGATCGGCTCATAGGCCAGCGCCGGACACTTGCCACCTCCTGAACTGGTAAACCGCAGCAGATGGTAACGGCCCGGGGCCACGGAAATCGTCTGTTTCTCTGCCTCACCGGCCAGCACCGCGCCGGCTAGCTCCGGGCCACTGCGGATGAGTGTGAACCCTCCCTCGACCGCGTTGTCGATCACCATTCCCGACGCGTCAACCTCAACCAGTTTCACCTGATTGAACGCCAGGTAATGCGGATCGAAACGAAACGGTCCGACCCGATTGATCGCGCGGGTGATCCGCTCGGCATCGATCGGCAACACCTGCCACCCGCCCGCCTCGGCGTCGATCTCCAGTGGCAAACGAAACTGATAGAAGTTGTCGACCCAGTCGTCAGCGGCGGGCAACGATTGCGTCAACAGGGCAACCATCACAGGCAGCAGGTAGGTCGACCAGCGGCAGGACAAACATCTCACGACAGGTGACTCCAGTGGAACTCAAAGTGCATTGGTCGCGTCTGTTGCGCGGATCCCATCTGATACCTCCGCAGCTGCCAGTCGCTGAGGGAACATGTTACAGGACAGGGAAGTGTCCCGGGAGTGGCGAGACCGCAGCCCGCGCCAACTGAAGCGACCAGCGGGCCAGATTCTTTCCGGACAAGTCGTAATCGCTTGTCGCAGGAGGCAAGGAACCCACCTGCCGCAACCAACAACGCCAATCGACAAACAGCCTACCCACCTGCGCGCACTAACAGGTATCGGCGAAGCAGATAGTGATACGGGCTGGCTTTCAGTAAGATTGGCAACATGGCCAGGCACCGATGGCAGGTGTTGCCCAGGAAAAGATACCTACCGGCGCACTGGCTCGGTTGCGGTCGTGACTGCGACGCAGGTCCAACAACTGGGAACATCCAATGCTAAAGACAAGACCATCGCACACGCGACTTCACGGTCTCACCCTGACTCTGACAGCGATCGTGGCGTTGTCGACGGGCAACCGGGCCACCGCTGAGGTCCCGGCCGCACCCACCGGCAACCAGAACACGGCCACGCCAGGGACAACGAAGGATGCCAAACCATCGCCGGCGCAGAGCAACTCCACCAGGGCCCTGATTTCCTCACGTGGCTGCGAGTCGGCCACCGCCGGGACAGGCAACAAGATCATCACCTATCAGGGCAAGACACACGTGGCCTGGCTCGATTCGAATGAGAACGGCTACTTTGCCGTGGTCCGCACACTCGATCGCAAAACCGGAACGTGGTCACAGACGCACACGATCGGCAAGTCCCACGACAATCATGGGCGCCCGGCCATGACAATCGATCGCCAAGGATACCTGCACGTAGTCTATGGGTTACACCACAACGCGATTCCCTACCGCCGCAGCCTCCGCCCGAATGACGCATCCGCCTGGACCGAACCGATCGTGTTTGGCAACAAGTTGTCTTATCCCACGCTGATGTGCGGAGCAGACGGTGCGCTTTACTTGACCGGACGTTACGAGTGGTCTGGAGTCCGCTTGTACGTAAAGCCACCGGGCCAGGCCTGGGAAGACCGCGGGCTGATCATGCGCAGTGAGGAACGTTGCCGTGGCTACGCGGCCTTTCACAGCGGGTTGGCCTGGGGCCCCCAGCAACGCGTACTGCATTTCGCTTGCCGGACGTTTCAAAGCAGCAAAGGCCAGCCGTCCGAATGGTGGGGCGACATCCAATCGGTCAACTACATGCGGTCGGACGACCTTGGACGGACGTGGAAGCGGGCGGACGGGACTCCAATTACGATACCAGCAACCATGGAAACGGCAGACCTGCTGATGGGCGGGGAGGGTTTCGATCCCAAACCAGGAATCCGCAACGACGGTACGATTGTGGTCGATTCACAGGGGCATCCTTATGTCCTTTACTATCGCAACACCCCTGAGAAGCCCGGCCAATCCTACCTGGCCAGACACGATGGAGACCGTTGGCAACAACTGCCACTGCAGTCCGCGATGGAAAAACACCACCCCGGGTGGGCGATCGTCGACTCGCGGGCTGGCCTGTCCATCACCACAGACGACGTGCTGTGTCTGACCTTGATCGTAGCGCCCATCGACCACCCAAAAGCTGCCTGGAACGGCAAGCCTCTCTCCAAATACTTTCATGAGCCGGCCTACTGGACGAATTACATCCCCCAAAGCAAGCGGATCGTCTGGCTGGAATCACGCGATGGCGGCCAGACCTTTATCACCCGGCGCATCGTCAATCCCGATCCGCAGCGAGGTGAGGTTCAACCGAGCCTCGAACGTCCTACCGGATTCAACCGGATTCCGGCAGGGTCCTATCCAGGACTGCTCTACGTCAGCACAAAGACCTTTACAAAGTGGAATGAGGAAAAGCTCGTCGATAACGATGTCGTCTGGTTGCAGTTCAAAGCCCGCCAGCCATGATCTGCCGTCACAAATGCTCGGTGCACGGCTCTGCCTGGAAAATCAACGCGGCCATTAATCTTCGTCCGCAGTGACCGGCGGACTGAGAAGATAGGTCGGTCGCTGCGGCATCATCAGTGCCGCATGCGTATAGAAAGGATAGACACTCCATTCGGTATAGCAAAGCAGATCCGGCTGGCCATCATTGTCGAAGTCACCCGCCCAGGGATGGGGACCATGACGGGTGATGTAGATGGGCTTGCCAAAATGACGCAGGGGTTGCACCGCGTCGTATTTCGGCTCACTGTTGGTGCCCCGATTCAAGCTGAGAAAAATCGTGTCGCTACCCCGTCGGTTGGTTGCCGCGCTATACACAATGTCCTGCTGGCCGTCGCCGTTCCAATCCACTACGTTGACCCGCGCACCATGGAACTGTTCCTCCCCTGCTCGTAACGTTCGTTCGCTGCGGAGCCGCAATTCTCCATCCTGATCCCGGTAACGTAGAAAGCGCGTGAAACTGTACTTGCTCCAGGCGCGCTGGACGATATCCGTCAGTCCATCCCCATTGAAATCGCCAAAGGCCGCCCCGGTGCGCCAATAGAACGGTTGCGTTTTGTCTGCCGGGTACACGTGCGGCGACTTGGCAACAAGTTCGGCGGTCTGCGTTCGCTTTTCTGGTGAATCAGGAAACTCGTCCACAATTACCTGGCGCTGCGCACCAAATTCTGGTTTGCTCAAAGTGCCAATATTCTTGTACCAGAAGATCCGATTGGTCTCATTGGGAATGACCAGATCCGGTAGCCGATCATCGTCCCAGCGGACAAACGCAGGAAATGGGTAGCCCATGTCGTGCCAGCTGCTGGGCGGTCCCAGAATCTGATTCCGCAGTAACCGAATCGGCTTGCCTTGCGAAACAATCTGCTCAGCGCGCCCGTAGGCGGGCCGCTGTTGTGTTCCCTGGTTGATGACGATGCGTGGCCAACCATAACCACCCCCGATCAGCAAGTCCTGGTCGCCGTCGTGGTCCCAATCGCACACGAACGGGGTCGACTGGTCACTGAGCGACATGACGGCCGAACGCGAGACGGCTTCGCCAAACAAACGAAAATAGCGCTGTCCGCTCGGTTCCGACGCGGGCTGGGTGGCTCCCTTGGTATTGTGCCTGACAAACAACGACACGGTTTCAAACACATTGCCACCCACCAGTAGGCCACGCTGGGGACCGGCATGGACGGCGGCCAGGACGCGCGGCTGGGATACTTTCGCATTCACACCGGGGAGCAGCTGCGTCGGTCCATAGCGAAACCCGCCCTCGCCCAGGTTCTTTTTCCAGCCGACATGAAAACCATTGACGCCAGGATCGCTGGGGTCACTCTGCAAGCAGACGACGTCCCGTAATCCGTCACCATCGACATCAAAAAAACAAGGCGAGGTCCCCAGACTGACCGGCTGGCCCTGATCCAGCTCCAGCGGCCAGCCCGCTGCGCCAACATTGCGATGAAGCGTGACTTTGCTGACGCTCCCGGTCTCCGAATTCCTGGCTCCACTCCCAGACATCAGATCGATGTCACCATCACCGTCGATGTCGGCCGCCCGCACTGGCCAACTCGGCATCGCCTTCTCTCCCTGGGCAACAAAAATGGGCATACCACCCTCGTCCCGCTGACCGGAGTTCAAGTAGAAACGGACGACGCCTTTGCCGCTGGGTGAGTATACAATGTCGACGTTGCCATCTCGGTTGAGGTCCACAAAGTCGCACCACATGTAAACCTGCTTGTCGAAGTGCTTGAAGTCCCGGGAAGACACGTCGTCGACGTAACGAATACGCACCAAATCGCCAAACTCGAAGTTGTCGGCACTGCCAACCCGTGGGTAGCAGACAATTCCGTCCCAGGGATCACCAGGGCGGTAGGCGTAGTTCCAGCAGCCGACCAGATCAGGCTTGCCATCCCCCGTCAGATCGACCAGTCCACTGTGATAGACCAAGGCAATCGGTCGGGGCTGAGCAGCGTTGTACCGCAGCAGGTCACCATTGCCGATCATCGGCACGTAGGATTGCGGCAGCAGCGGCGGTCGTTGCTGCGCCGTGCGAAAGCGAATCAAGTAACGCGTGTGCGTTGGATCACGAATCACCCACTCGATGCGCCCCTTGTCACCATAGGCAAAATCGTCACGGCGGGCGTGGGGAACGACTTTGCCAGTCGTCAAATTCACAATATCAATCGAGTTGGGATCCAACACACCCGGGAGTCCGCGTTGGCGGATAATCCTGCCAAAGTCGACCACCGGATCCATCGGTACATTGCCGGATGGAAGCTGTGATGTCACTCGTAGCTCGATGGAGTGTGGCTGGCTAATCGTGACGGCAAGCAGGAGCAATGTGAACATCGCAACATTCTAGCGGATGCGATGTACGTTGTAATGAAAAAACCTCTGGGGACGACCAGCCGGCGTGCACCAGGGGAGGGCCGTGTCCCGGCGCAACGGATCGAGAACAAGCTGGTGCATTGGGTGATGATGAAACACGCGGTTTCTCTTTCCAGGGGGGCATCCCCGATCGAATTGGAACAGTCGGACTGAAGCCGTGCAGCGAAGCCCCGCTACTGGCTGGCGGCAGAGGGGTTCTCACCGGGACTCGCAACCCCCACTCGGTGCATCGCTAGCCGCAACGCGTGAATACGACTTCTGCTAATGGTTCATCAAGTTGACCAGCGAATCCGCGAACGCGGACCCGAGTCTGACAAAGAAAGCCCCGCTGCCAAGATAGTGATAAGGACGCTCACTACCCACCGTGTCCCACTCGTGAAAGTGCTCTGGCCAGCCTTTCTGGAAAACCCGATTGGCATAGAGCGAGTACACCGTATAGCTCTCGACAGAGGCGACACCATTCTTCGTTCCCAGCTCTCTGGCGGCCGCTCGCTGCGCGACGGAAACTGGATTTTTTGCCACTTTTGCGGCGGTCACGTCAGTGCCCAGCACACCGATGATAAAGGGCATGCGCGGGACGTCGTATGCTGCGCGCACATCTTGAATGAAGGCGATCATGTTGTCTTTGTAATTGTCCCGAAAGGCGGGAGAAAACTGGTCATTGAACCCCTGAAACCAGACG